>ERZ1673736.100-NODE-100-length-134456-cov-38.322207_pt1 | contig 134456 bp, 137 predicted proteins | sample MGYA00580212_ERZ1673736 | MGnify/ENA primary metagenome ERZ1673736 (study PRJEB41218, sample SAMN15661752) | gut metagenome | host: Homo sapiens | place: Canada: London | collected 2015-08-20/2019-03-30 | study: EMG produced TPA metagenomics assembly of...
GCAGAAAAGCCCCGCCCCGGTGTTCTTATAGAGCACCGGGGCGGGGCTGCTTGCACAGAAAGGCGAAACATAGTACAATGAACGGGAAAAGCACAGGGAGACCTGGCAATTTGCGGACAAGAAAAGGAGAAAAAGCGGTATGGAGACAAGCAAGCTCAAAAAGTTCTGGGCCGAATTCAAAGCCTTTGCCATGCGGGGCAATGTGCTGGATATGGCGGTAGGTGTCGTGATCGGCTCGGCATTTACAGCCATCGTCAACTCGCTGGTAGGGGATATCATCTCCCCGGTCATCGGACTGTTTTTTAATGCGGATTTCTCCCGGGTGGGCATCACCATCGGGGATGTGACCATTGGGCTGGGTGCGTTTCTGAATGCGGTCATCAACTTTTTGATCGTGGCATTTGTTCTGTTTGTGGTGCTGAAGGTGTTCAACGCGCTGCACAAAAAGCCAGCCCCGGCGGCTCCTTCTACCAAGCTCTGCCCCTACTGTCAGTCCACCATCTCCATCAAGGCGGTGCGCTGCCCGCATTGTACCTCCAAGCTGGAGGGCTGGCCGGAAGCAGCAGACTGAGGCAAGGCTCTTTCTCTAAACCAAAAGCGGCCCCCGCTGCACAGCGCAGCGGGGGCCGCTTTTTACATTTTGGCAGGGGCTTATACCTGGTTCTGCTGGATCCACTGGCTCACCTGCTGGGCAATGGCCTGAACGCTGCCCTCTTCAAAGGGCACGCGGAGACCAGCGGTCTGGCACAGCTCGGTGTAGCTGGCGCAGCCTGCCCGGCGCACCAGGCGCAGATAGCGCTGCCATGCGTCGGCGTGGTCCTGGTTGTTCAGCAGGAAGAACTGCAGTGCCGCCATGGTGGACAGGCAGTAGTCGATATAATAGAAGGGGCACTCATAAATGTGCAGCTGCCGCTGCCAGCCCGCACCGCGGCCGTAGAAGGGCAGGCCGTCGAAGTCGATCCAGGGGCGGTACTTGTGCTCCAGCTCCAGCCACTTTTCGTTGCGCTGGTCCGGGGTCAGATCCGGGTTCTGGTACATGATGTGCTGGAACTCGTCCACTGCACAGCCATAGGCCAGGAACAGCAGGCTGTCCTCGGTATGCTGCAGCTCATACTTGGCGGTGTCCTTGCCAAACAGCAGCTCATGCCAGGGGGCGGTGAGGAACTCCATAGCCATGGAGTGGATCTCGGCGCTCTCCATACCGGGACATTCCAGGTCGGCGGGGATCTTGGGGTCACGCTCGGCCACATAACCCTCAAAGGCGTGGCCGCACTCGTGGGTCAGCACATCCACGTCAGCGGCGGTATCGTTCCAGTTGGCAAAGATAAAGGGGGCCTTGTAGACAGGCAGGCTGGTCATATAGCCGCCGGACATCTTGCCGGGGCGGCTCTCGACGTCAAACAGGTCGTTGTCCTGCATAAAGTCAATGAACTCTGCTGTCTCACTGCTCAGCTCGTGGTACATTTTACGGGCAGCGTCCATGCGGGCCTGGTAGCCGGGGATGGGGTTGGGGTTGCCATCCTTAAAATAAATGGGCAGGTCTGCAAAGGTGGGGTGCTGGATGCCGGTGCGGCGGCTCTTCAGCTCAATCACCTTTTGCAGCTCCGGCACCACATCCCGTGCCACCTGGTCACGGAAGCGGCGGATCTCCTCCGGGCCGTAGCCGATGCGGTTCATCCGCACATAGGACAGCTCGCTGTAATCCTTGTACCCCAGCACCTGTGCCTGGGCGTTCAGGTTTTTGACGATCTTGGTATACAGCTCGTCCAGCTCCTGCCGGTGGGCGTCAAAGTAGCCAGCTTCGGCCTCGTAGGCGCTGCGGCGCACCTTGGCATCCAGGCTCTCCTTATAGGGACCCAGCTGCGGGATGGTCAGCTGCTTGCCGTCCAGCTCTACCATAGCGCCGCCGTAGATGCGCTGGTATTCGCTGACCAGGGTGTTGTACTGCTTCTGCAGCTCCAGGGTGCGGTCGTCCATGCTCAGCACGGCATTGCGCATACCGGCCACGCAAGTGGAGCCAAAGGCCTGGGTCAAAGCATCGCAGTGGGGGTTGGCCAAAAAGGCGCGGCTGATCTCGGTATGGGCATTTTCCACAGCAGGGCCGTTGGCATCAAAAAAGTCCTGCTCGGTGTGCCAGTAGTCATCCCGGGTGTCGCAGGTATAATGGATGTTCACCAGGTTGGCGGCGGTGGTATAATCTGCAAAAGCGGCGCTCTGCTCGTAATACAGGGCAACCAGCTCTTCCCCGCTGGAAGCGGCAGCGGCCTTCTGGGCCAGCTGGGCGCATTGGGCCAGCAGAGCGTCGATATCGGGGCGGGTATAATGCATCTCGCTGAATTTCATACAAAACGTCCTTTCCGGGAGATACGCTCCCAAGGGTTTTTCTTCATCTTACCACGTTTGCCCGCAAAAGAAAAGTACCATGTAAAGACACAGTCTTTCCCCACCGGTATAAAAAAATGCGCCCCAGTCCGCAGACGGGGCGCAGCGTTCATTTTTTTACGCAAAGAGAGCGACAGCTACCTGGATGCCCACACCCAGAGCCGCACCGGACAGCCACAGCAGGCCGGAGATGAACAGGTTCTGCTTCCAGGAGGGGTTGGCACGCCACAGCACGGCCAGGCCCACACCGGCGCCGGTGCAAAGGCCGGCTGCCAGGCTGGAAAAACGCAGTGCGCCCTCCACATACAGCTGGGTCAGCAGCACGCTGGCGGCACAGTTGGGGATCAGGCCCACAGCGGCGGCTACCACCGGCTGGAAGAAGCCCATCCGGCCCAGCGCATCGGCAAACACGTCCTCGCCAACGCTTTCCACCACCAGCCCGCACAGCAGGCTGAAGGCAAAGATGAACACAAAGATCTCCAGGGTGTGGCGGGCGGCAGCCTTCCACAGCGGCGGGGGATTGCCCTGGGCGTCGGCGTGGTCTTCGTGGCAGTCCACCTCATCGGCCCGGCCGGTGTACCCGCCCCGCAGAGAGCGGGGCAGCAGCCCCCGCAGCACAAAATCCAGGATGAAGCCGATGGCCACAGCATACACCACCTTGAGCGCGATCAGGATGGCCAGCTTGTCCCAGTAGGCAGGCATGGAAGCCAGCAGGGGGATCGCCTCGTCGCTGGTGGCCAGGTATACCGCCATCAGGGTGCCCAGGGTGATGACCCGGGAGGAGTAGAAGTTGGAGGCCACCGCAGAAAAACCGCACTGGGGCACACAGCCCAGCAGTGCACCGGGAATGGCGCCCCACCGTCCGCCGCCGGCCAGCAGGCGCTCGATCCGCTCGCCGTGGCGTACTTCTACATATTCAATACAAAGGTAAGCGATGAACAGAAAAGGCAGCATCTTGACGCTGTCCACCAGCGCTTCGGTCAGCACCTCAAAAAACAGTTCCATACGAAAGGTTCCTCCACCTATTCAGCCGGGCCTGCGCCAGGCAATTTGCAATCAGTTTGCGTTTTGTGCGGGATAGAGTATACACGATTTTGGGCCAAAGTGCAAGACTAAAATGCAAAAAGTTTGCATTTTCACAAAAAAGAATGTAGACAGGGCAGCTGCATCAAACTTTATAGCTAAAATTACTGAGATACATTGACATCTCAAGAATTTGATGTTTTAATAGGCGGTGTTGTCTTTCTGCCCGAACACGCAAAAAAATGGCTGGATCGAAAGGAGACCCGTTAGAATGAACAAGACCAAATCAAAATTTTCTGTCAAAAAGCGGATGGTGGGTCTGGCAGCAGGCGTGCTGGTTCTGCTGCTGACCGCTTTTGGTGCGGTATGGATGATCTGGGGGCCGGAGCTGCGCACTCTGGGCTCCTTCCGCAAAATTCTGGACCGGAACGACGCCCATCTGGATGGAGCGGTATACGAGATGACCGTTTCCGGAGACTATTATTTTGAGGACTTTCTGGCGCAGGGGGGTGTTTCCACCGATGCAGACCTGATCGCCTTCATCACCCAGAACCTGACCAAGGGTCTGGTAGATCTGGAGTTCACGCCCCCGGATGTGGCCTGCGCCTCCTTTACTGCGCAGCTGGAAAACGGACACCAGGTGTTTGCCCGCAACTACGATTATGCCAAGACCAACACCTGCATCGTCTATACGGACCCCGGTCAGGGCCGCCATGCCTCGGTATCTACGGTGGACCTGCAGTTCCTGGGGCTGGATGTGGATCAGGATGTGACCGGCCTGATGGACAAGATCACCTGTCTGGCGGCTCCCTACATCCCCTTTGACGGCATGAATGAGGCCGGCGTGAGCTGCGGCATCTATATGACCTATCAGGGGCCGGATGCCAGCGTGGCTACGGCACAGGATACGGAAAAGCCGGATATCACCTCTACCACACTGCTGCGGCTGATCCTGGATTATGCGGATACTGTGGAGGAAGCAGTGGAGCTGGCAGAAGCCTATGACCTGCATGACTCTGCTACAAGCTCCTATCATTATATGGTGGCGGATGCTTCTGGCCGCAGCGCCATTCTGGAATGGGTGGCAGGGACCGATGCCACCGATACCGACGGCTCGGCCCGTCAGCTGCGGGTGACCTACAACGATCAGGATGCGCTGGCTCTCTCTCCCAAGTGGCAGGTGGTCACCAACTTTGTGGTGGCGCCGGAGTACTATGAGAACGAGGCTGACCGCAAGGGCGTGGACCGTTACCAGCACCTGCAGCAGCAGCTGGATCAGGCAGACGGTCTTCTGCCGGATGCGGACGCTGCCATGGACCTGCTGGCGCAGGTGGGCCGCCGCAGCTGGAAAAACGACGACGGCAACGGCTGCACCGTCCACAGTGTGGTGTATGACCTGACCGATAAAACCGCTCTGTGGGTGCCCAACGAGCACTTCGGCGAGGCGGATCGCATCCAGCATCTTACCTTGGCAAAATAAAGGCATCATAAAACAGCACACCCCCGTCCGCTCTGGCCGCTGCACCAGAGTGGACGGGGGTGTCTGTTTTGGGGAATTGTCTATGAAAGCGAGGAAATGATAAAGGGAGGAGAGATCAGCTCCGGTACTCGGCCGGCAGCTGGTCCATGGTCTGCCACTTGGCCATAGCATCTTCCAGCTTCATGCCTTGTGCTACAGCGTCCCGGCGGCAGGCGTTGACGGCCTGGATCTCTTTCATCTTCTCGCCAGTCAGGGTATAGCCCTTCATGGAGATCAGGGTAGCCGTCCAGGCTGCCATGGGAACCAGGCAGAACAGAGCGATGACCACGGTGTTCATGCCGGGCACATAGGGGTCATACTGGGTGGGCAGACCGGACAGGCCGATCAGGCTGACCGCAATGCCGACCACGGTAGCAGACAGGCTGGAGACCAGCTTGTCCACCAGGCTGAACAGGGTGCCCATGATGCCGGGGATGTACTGGCCGGAACGGTAGGTCTCGTAGTCCGAGCAGTCGGCAACCATGGGGATGGGCATATCGGCGGTGGCATAGTAGGCGCCGTAGCCAATGCCGAAGAATACAATGAACAGGATGGTGTACAGGTTCAGAGACAGCCCGTTCTCGCCCAGGATGGACAGAGTAAAGGCATCGCTGCGGCCCCACAGCAGCAGCAGGACCAGCACGCCCACATAGCACACCAGTGCCACGGTGACGTACTTCATCAGGCTGGCCTTCTGGCCCTTTTTCTGGCTGGTACGCACGGTCAGCAGGAAGAAGGGAACACTGAACACATAGCCCAGGATCATCATGGGCAGATACAGTCCGTCGTAGTTGCCCATCATGCAGCCGTACAGCATGCACAGCACGGTGGTGTTGGTGGCAATGGACAGGGCCAGCTTGCAGCCGGCGCCGGCCACCATCAGCCGCTGCATGGGCTGGTTGTTCCGGACGATCTGCACATACTCCCGCAGCTTGAGCTTCTGCTGGGTGCTGCCGCTGATGCCAAAGTACTTGGGCTGATCTTTTTCCCAAATGCCGATCACGGCCAGAACCGTCAGGGCAATGGAGATCAGGATGCCGATGGGGGCCAGCAGACGGTAGAAACCAGCGTCAGAGTAGCCGCCCGGGAAGCGCTTTGCCAGGATGGGGGCAAAGAACTGCATCAGACCCATACCCATCAGGCTGCCCACCGTGTTGAAGATGGTGAACAGCGGACGCTGCGAGGGGTCGTTGGTCAGTACGGTCTGACCAGAGCGGGTGCAGCTGGTCTGGAAGGTATAGCCGATGACCCACACGGCGTACAGAAGTACGAAAGCAGCGTAACGCAGGCCCATCATATGGGCGGGGATCAGGGGAGTGGCGGCGTACAGCAGCAGGATGCTGACAGCCATGATCAGGTTGCCGAGGACCATGAACGGCCGGAACTTACCAAAACGGCCGTTGGTGCGGTCCATCAGAGCGCCGATAATGGGGTCGGTAATGGCGTCGAACAGACGCATGCCGGTGACCATGACCGAGGCAAACAGCAGACCCAGCGCCAGCACGTTGCTGCCAAAGGTAGCAATGTAGGAAAGTACCAGCACATAGTATACGTTGGTAGCGCCGTTATTCAGAGGGAACAGCACCAGCTGGTAGGTTTTGGCGCGATTGATCCCAGGCGCTTTTGTGGTTTGTTCGCCCATTTGGATGAACTCCTTTCGGAAAAAAAGAAAAGGGCCTGCCCATTTCATAAGGCAGGCCCCCTTTTTGATTGTTAGGTTGTGGCTTGCTGGATCAATCCGCCTGCTTGACGGAGCGGAAGAAACCGCCCACCACCAGGAGGATGCTGGCGACCAGCAGGCAGACAACGGTTGCCACAACAATGTAGAACACACGCCAGCCCTGCGCATTGCCGGAGTTGAAGGAGAACAGACCGGCGATCATCATGATACGCTGCAGGATGCACTGGCCATACACATAGCTGTACAGTGCAATGCCGCCCAGAGAGCAGACCATGAGGACGGGGCTGTTTTCGCCCAGACGAGAGGGCAGCAGCACGGCACCGGCCACCAGGACCAGGCTTGCCACGCCAGCTGCAATAACCAGCGGCAGGTTGGTGAGAGCATTCTCAACGGTCATCATGCTGCTGTAGATGGCCAGCACAACGCCCACGATGCCCAGGATCAGGGCGCTGAGATTGAGGTAGAAAGCAGTGCCTTTTTTGTTCTTCATCTTATTCTTCCTCCTTCTTGCGCTTGCCGGACAGGACATACATCGCAGCAGACAGCACCAGAACCACGCCAGACACACCGATGCCAGCATAGTAGGTAGCACGCCACCAGGTCATCTGGTCCTGGATGTGGGTAGTAGCGTTGTAGCGGTTCATCAGGTGGCTCTCGGTCCATGCATAGATGTTCTTGTGCACGGCCTCCTTCAGCTTGCGCTGCAGGTTAGCATCGCCGTCGATGAAGTGAGCGTCCAGCACCTTGCCTTCGATCAGGTTCTGGAACAGGAAAGAGCTGCTCAGGGTGGTGACGCCGTAGAAGCCGGACTCGCCACGGGTATCGAAGCAGGTGGTACCAGAGTTCAGAACAGCGCTCCACAGGTCAACGTCATCGTAAATATCGGTGACAGCGTAGCCGATGAAGCCCCACTCGTTGGCCAGGATCTCGGTCATCAGGCCCTCGCTGGTGGTGCACTCAACAGAACCGATCTTGGAGAAAGAGGTCATCAGGCCGCGCATACCGGCGTTGTACTCGGGGGTATCGTACTTGGTAGCCTCGAATGCATACTGGTAAGCACGCAGCTCCAGCTCACGAGCACGCTGCTCGGTCATGTAGGGAGAAATGCCGCCGCGCTCGGTCTCCTGGTCGTTGAAAGCGAAGTGCTTGGGAGCAGCCACCAGGCCGTAATTCAGTGCGCCGATGGAGAATTCCATAGCTGCAACACCGGACAGGATGGGGTCCTCAGAGTAGTATTCGCCGTTACGGCCGTTGTAAGCATGACGATGGGTGTTCAGGCCGGGACCCCACAGGATGTTGATACCGGTGAACAGGGACTCGATGCCGGTGAACTCGCCCAGCTCACGCATCAGAGCGGGGTTGAAGGTGGAAGCGCCGATGGGAGCATTGGCGAACACCTGGGGATGCCAGTTGCCGTTGGGATCGGTTGCGGGGATAGCCCAAGGAGCGTTGGGGTCCTTAGAAGCGTTCAGGTTGACAGCCACGCCGTTACCAGCGTTCTCGGTCATGTAGGTCTCGACAGTGCCGATGGACTCAGCGCCGGGGATGGTGGGGCCACCGAAGCTGAAGATGTACATAGCCTCTTCCAGGGTCAGCTGATCCAGCAGTTTGTCCCACTTGGGATCGTCGTAGGGGACACCGAACATCTCGTAGAACTGGATGCCGTTGTCCTGACCCCACAGGATGTCAGAGGTATCGTCGTCGGTCTTGAGGGTGTAGGTCTCACCATTCAGGTTCTTGATGAGCTGCTCGTTGGTGAGGGTCATGTCGCCGTAGTGCTTGGGGAAGGTGCCTGCCCAGTCGGTACGGGTCAGGTAGGTGACCTCACCGGGCTGGTAGTAGTTCCAGTCAGCGTAGGGCAGCTGGTTGGAGATCTTGTAGCCGGTCTTGGAGACAGAGAACAGAGTCTTGGAGATGAAGTCCTCGGTGATCTCCTTCACAAAGACATTGGAAGCGTCGCCGGTGCCGACCATCTTCTCGGCATCCATGCCCTGGGCAGCCATGATGTTGTTCAGAGCATCGTGTGCGCCGTTGCCCACAGCAAAGTAGTAGCTGCCGGGATCCATGATGTATGCGCCAGTGGTGCCGTCGGCGTTCTCGTAGGACTCATCGTAGCTGGCGATGTACTGCAGATCGACCTTGACGGGCACGATCTCGGACTCGCCGGGAGCCAGCAGGCTGGACTTGTCAAAGTTGAGCAGCTGAACAGCAACCTTTTCCACGCCGCCGGCGATGTAGGGAGCCTGGCCGTAGATCTGCACAGGGGTCTTGCCGGGGACCTTGCCGGTGTTGGTCACCTTGACGTTGAAGGTGGCGTAGGCATTGGGGGCGCCGGTCTCGGGATCGACGGTGACATCAAAAGTGGGCTGGCCCTGCATCTCCAGATCAAAGTCGGTGTAGGACAGGCCGTAGCCGAAGCCGTAGGTGACCTCGTTGTCGTAGTTCCACTCGGTGGTGGAGCCGTAAGCGCCCACAGGGCTGGTAGCGTTGCCGGTGCCTGCTACAGAGTCGTAGTAGCGGGTCTCGTAGTAACGGTAACCTGCGTACAGACCCTCAGCCTCGATGGCATATGCGCCGGGGTTGAAGCCCAGGACGCCGCCCTTACGGGTGATGACATCGGCGGTGTTGGAGTAGTACATCTGGCCCATGTTCTGCATAGCAGGAGCAGACATGTTGTAAGCGGTGAAGATGTCGAACAGACCGCCGGAGGGGCTGACGCGGCCGCAGAGGATGTCGGCCACGCCCAGCATGCCGTAGCAGCCAGGAGCACCGATCCACATGATGGCGTCAACATCGGGGTCATTCTTCAGGGTGCCGATCTCGACCGAGGTGGAGCTGGAGATCAGCACGATGACCTTATCGCTGGCCTTCTTTGCCATTTCGATAGCGTCACGCTCGTTCTGGGTCAGGGACAGCGGCTCGTCATGCTCAAAGCCAAGGCCCTCTGCAATGCCGCCGGGCAGGTAGTCGTGAGACTCGCAGCTGGGGCGGGCAATGACCACGATGGCGGCATCGCCATACTGGGCAAAGCTGTCCTGGTAGCTGCCGTTCACCGCAGCGATCTCCTCCACAGAAGGCTCGCCGGGGTTGTAAACTTCCATAGCGCCCTCGTTTTCGGCGTGGGGGTAGGTCTTGCCCAGGGTCTCGTAGATCTCGATCATGGTGGGGTTCAGGTTGAAGCCTGCGCCCTCAAAGTCGAACTCGTCGCCCTTCCACTCGCTGATGGTGGGCTTGATCTGCACGTCCTCGCCGTAGCTGCCGCTGCCCAGGGTGGACACGATGGTGTGGGCGAAGTCGGTACGGTTCTGGCTCAGAGCCTGCTCCAGGCTGACGTAAACGCCCTTGGCGCCAACGCCAAAGTTAGAGCCCAGCAGGTTCTTGTGAGAACGGATGCCCAGCAGGGTCACGTTGGAGCCGCTGGCCAGGGGCAGGGCGCCGTTGTTCTTCAGCAGGACGCTGCCTTCCGCCACTTCGCGGCGGCCCAGGTCCATAGCAGCGGTGATCAGTGCCTTGGAGTTGCCGGTGCCATCCTCGTTCAGCAGCTCAGCAGGCGGGTTGAACTTGTCGTACAGCGGGTTCTCCTCGTTGTTTTCCGAGGTCAGCACCTCGCTGTGGGTGCCCAGATAGGTGTCGATGGTGCCAGCATTGGTCTCCAAAGCGACACCAGCGATCATGGAGAAGCACAGGCTGAAGCAAGCAACTCCACTCAGGCCACGCCACAACAGCTTTTTGCCGGATTGTTTCATGGTGTGTAAATCCTCCTCATGCTCATGGTTCTAAAAGATTCCTGCGATAGGGGAAAAGTACGAGATCCTCCTTTCTGCCTTTTATTTTAAACCCAGTTGGCGCTTGTGCTGTGGGTCTTGTGCAGACGGTAGTCCGGGTTGGGCTGGCTGACCTTGCGCAGATCAGCGGTATCCGTACACGGACCAGCCACAGCTTTCAGCATGGTTTTTTCGGACATTGGCACCCGGAACCGGAACACCTTCTCACCGGTCTGCATCTCTTTCAGCTCGCCGTTGACATACAGCGCAACGGAGGGCTGGTTGGAGTACACGGTGACCGTTGTGGTGGATTCGGTGCGGTCGGCATACCGTTTTCCTGCAATATGTACAAAAGGCTCTTCAGCCCAGTACGCCTTGTAAAGGTAGAAACTGTCCTTTTTGATCTTGCGGTCAAAGGTGACCAGGCCCTTATGGTTCATGCCCGGCTCGCCGCCCTGATCCCGGGCATCGGCTGCAAAATCAAACATATTCCACACATGGGTGGACCACAGCCACTTGTGCCGTGCAAAGCATTTCAGCATATACTCGTGGTATTTTGCCTGGTACTCTTCGGTATGGTCGCCGCGGCGGGGATGTGCGCTGTGGAGGTTGGGCATACCCTCGGCACCATATTCCGAGAAGCCCAGCGGACGCTTGGGGTAGATCAGGTGGAAGAAATCCATCCAGAGGTCGTTCAGGAACAGGCCCGGCACATACCAGCCCAGATAGAGGTTCCAGCTCACCAGATCGGTGATATGGGCTACCGGGTTGAAGGGGCCGCACATGGCATAGCAAGCCAGGGTAGTCAGGCGGGAGCTGTCCATCTTGTGGCACAGCTCGTTCAGCTCCCGGTGGTTGTCCAGCATATCCGCCTTGTCCTTGGTGGAGATGGTGATCTCGTTGGAAACGCCCCAGCATACGATGGAAGGATGGTTGTAGTTCTGGGTGATCAGTTCCTTCATCTGCTGGATGGTGTTCTCCCGGCCGTGGGGCAGGTGCTCGGAGATGTAAGGGATCTCGGCCCAGACGATCATGCCGCAGCGGTCGCACAGATCATAGAAGTACTGGTCGTGCTGGTAGTGGGCCAGCCGGATGGTGTTGGCGCCGATCTCCTGGATCAGAGCCATGTCCTCTTCGTGCATCTCCGGAGTGATGGCGTTGCCCAGGCCCTTGCGGTCCTGGTGACGGGACACACCGTGGAGCGGGTAGGGTCTGCCGTTCAAAAAGAAGCCCTTTTTTGCATCCACAGAGAAGGTGCGGATGCCCACCGGGATCTTCACTTCGTCCACGGTCTGCCCATTCTTCTGCAGCTGCACTAAGCAGGTGTACAGGTAAGGGTCACGGACGCCGTCCCACAGATGGGGATGCTCCAGCTCCAGGCTGGCATTGGCTCCGCTGCCCTGTGCAACCAGACGGCCGCTGGCATCCAGCAGAGAAACGGCGACCTCGCCGCTGCCTTCTACCAGGGTGTCCACCTTGACTTTGGCCTGCAGCTCCCGGACCACCGGAGTGACCCGGACGCCGGGGCCGCCGAAGTGGTCCAGTGCGATATGGTCTTTGGAGACGATCAGCAGGCTGACATCCCGATAGATGCCGCCGTAAAACGTGAAGTCGGCCTTTTGGGGGTAAACACGGTCGTTGATGCTGTTATCCACCAGGACGGTCAGCACATTTTCCTCTGCCAGCAGGTCGGTGACCTGTGCACGGAAGGTGGAGTAGCCGCCGTCGTGCTTGCAGACCGGTTTGCCATTCAGCAGCACCTCGGCGCTGGCATTTACGCCGTCGAATTGCAGCCAGACCTGCTGAGAAGCCGGGTCAAAATCCGGGCAGGAAAAGCTGGTGCGGTAGGTACAGCTGCCGCGCCAGTAGTCGTTGCCGCCATCCTGGCCGTCCTGTGCGTTCCAGGTGTGGGGCAGCTGCACCGGGACAGTTTTGCCATCGGGGCCGGTAAACCGCCAATGGTCCATAAGATTTATGATGGTGCGCATACACTGCGTTCCTTTCCTCTGTTCGGTATTCGTTCATCTTATAGTAACAATTTTATCAAACCATCTTTTTTTGACAAGATGATTGCGATAAGCGGTCATTCTGGTGGATATTCGGTCTTGTGTGACCAAATATTCGGCGATTTATTTGTTGAAGTTGCACAAACAGATGGATACTTGTGCGCAAAAAAGCCCCCGCAGAGATATTCTGCGGGGGCTTTGGGGGGCAAGGCGCTCAGCACTCGGCCTCTAAGGGGAAGATGATCTTGACAGAGAAGAATCCGTTTTCGGAATCGGTGGTCTGGGTGCCATGATATTTTTGTACAATGCGGCGCACCACCCGCAGCTCGATGGCTTCGGTGCGGGAAGGGGTGGGCCGCGGCGGCCGGGCCGGACTGGTGACGGTGATCACCACAAAATTCTGCCGCACGCAGACCAGCAGGTCGATCATCCGCAGATGGGGCTGCTGGGCGCACAGTGCGCTCTCGATGGCGTGGTCCAGCGTGTTGGCAAAAAGGGCGTACAGGTCGCCAGCTTCAAACCGGCCCAGATGGCTGCCGTCTGCCACAGCATTCAGCTGGATCTTGCGGGACTGGCAAAGCAGGGTCTTTTCGGTCAGGACGATGTCCAGCACCTCGTTGCCGGTATTGGCGCCTGCATCGTACAGCCGGGCGGTGCGCTCGGCTTCGTCCAGGCTTTCAGCAGACACTTGGGCAGGGCTGAGATGCCGCAGCTCGGCAATGCGCACCTTGAGCTCATGGCAGCGCCGGTTGATGATCTGTACGTTTTGGCGGGCCACCTGATACTGCTGGCGCTGGCGCTCGTACAGCAGGTTGAGGGTGTCCATCTCTTTTTGCATGGCAGATTTTTTGAACAGCTCGGTCTGCAGGTAGAGCAGGGTCAAAAAATAAAACTGGCACAGCAATACGGTGATCACCAGGCTGGAAGGGAGCATGTCGTCGGAGCTGCCGTCCAGCACGGCGGCCTGCAGCATGAATGCAGCGCCGAACAGCGCAGCACTGGCCACCTGGCGGGGACCGGCATGGTAGGCGCCGTCGTTGTACGGCATGGACCGAGCCAGGGTGAGATAGATCAGCAAAAAACCAAACGCGGCAATGAACAGCTGCCAAAGACAGCTTTGCGCTGCGGTAAGCGGGATGGCCAGCAGACCCTGGCTCTCAGCCAGCCAGAGAACCAGACAGCCGATCTCGTATAAGGCACGGGAGCTGAGGACACACCACACGCCGCAGTAAAAACTATCGGTCCAGTTCAGCTGGACGCAGGTATGGATCAAAGCGCCCAAAAGCAGCGCCTCCAGTGCGAACAGCCCGAAGATCTGCACCATCCAGTGGGGCGGGTTTGGGGTAAGGACATAGAGGCTGCCCAGCGAAAAGACCAGGATCGCCAGCCCAGAGCCAAGCAGATGCAGCGGCAGGTGGGGCCGGGGCCGCAGCGGCAGGCAGAAAGCCAGCACTGCGCAGCAGCTGGAGAATACCTGGCATAAACAGATCAGCAGTGCAGTCACAGTACACCTCCGATGTAGGAGGCGAGAGCCGTCAAAAATGCTGCCCGCTGGCGGCGGCTGATCTCCAGCCGTGCTTCGCCCACCAGGACAAAATCATTTTCCACGGCCTTGACGTGCTTCAGGTTCACCAGGTAGCACTGGTTGCACCGGGCAAAGTGATAGGGGGCCAGCTGGCTTTCTGCGTTTTGCAGGCTGGAACGCACCGTGAACTCCCCGTCGGCAGTATGGTAATGCAGCATCCGGCTGTGGGTCTCCAGATAGTAAATGCGGGAGGTCTCTACCAGCTGCACACCGCCGCCTGCACATTGCAGCAGGATCTGTCCGCCCCGCTGCCGCTGCACCCGTTGGATGGCCCGGGAGAGCTTGGTGCTGAACTGGTAGTAATCCACCGGTTTCAGCACATAGTCCAGCGCATCCACCTCGTAGCCGCGGATCGCATACTGTGCCATGTTGGTCACGAACACCAGCACCGCCTCGCTGTCTACGGCGCGGATCTGCGCTGCGGCGGAAAATCCCCCCATGCCGGGCATTTCCACATCCATAAAAATAATGTCGTAGCCGGGGTGATACCCTGCCGCGATCTGTGCGCCGTCTTCGTAAGGGGTGACGGTACATTCCAGCCCTTGTTCTGCAGCGTATTGTTCCACAAATCCCTGCAGGATCTGCCGGGTGGAGGGATCGTCCTCCACAATGGCAATGCGCAGCATCTGTTCCACTCCTTTCTGTTTGTGCTGTGTTTTTTCCACTGTATTTAACCATGAAGTGCGGAAAAAAGCAATGCCCGGCTCGTTCGGCAGCGGTGTCTGTGGGCTGCCCGGGGCAAAAGAAAGGGGACGCTGCGAACAGCGCCCCCCTTGTGGTCACAAACCTCTGTTATAAGCTCAGATCTCGTACCATTTGATCTCGTTGGCCTCCAGGTGCAGGGCAAAGCTGCTGCCGTCGCCACGGTAGATCGTGGTATCCTGGGGCTGGTAGGTGTTGTTCACCACGCAGTATTTGCCGTTTTTGACATAAGCGTGGACTTCCACATTGCAGTTCTCGCTGAACCAGGTGTGCAGCTGCTCCTCGCTGTGGCTGGCCCACAGGATCGCGCGGTGCAGCACACGGTTGTTGACAAAGCTGTAAGGCAGGCCGCTGATGTACACGCCGCGGCCCTGGCCGTAGCTGTGCACGGCCATCTGCACTTCCTTGTCCTGCTGCACCAGCACCTGGGCATCCTCCAGGGCGTAGATGCTCTTTTTGCCCTCGCCAAAGTCCACCGTGTGCTCGGGGCAGTCTGCCAGGATAAAGTGATCCCGGTGCTCCTCCCAGTTGTACTTGTCGTAGTTCAGGGTAAAGCCGGTCTCCTTCTCCACACCCAGCACGCTGGCCAGCTGCAGGAAACGGCCCTGGTACTGATGGCCGCCCGGCTCGCCCACGCCGATGATGCCGCCGCCGTTCCAGACGAACTGCTTGATGGCAGCTGCCACGGTGGGCTCCTCCCACCAGCGGCCGCCGGTGTGGGCGGTGTCGGCATCGCCCACGTTGATCAGCACGTCGATATCCTTCAGGATAGAGGGGTCAGCCTGGATGTCCGCAAAACTGATGAACTTCACATCAAACGGTGCGCCGGACAATGCCTCGATGACGCCGGCATAGCTGTAATTCTGCTTCTGGTACAGTGCGTGGTGGACCATATGGCAGCCCCAGGCACGCATCTTGCCCCAGCAGTTCAGCACTGCCACCCGCTTGACGCAGTAGGGGGTGGTGCCCTTGATGTTCTCGTACAGCTCACGGAACTCATCGCAGACGCTCTGGACGTAGTCCACAAACTCCGGGAAATCCAAAGCCAGCTTCAGGTAGCCGCCGTAGCCGATGCGGTCGATGGGTTTGCGCAGGATGGCGCGCCGGGCCGTGACCCAGTTTTCCTTTGCCTCCCGCACCGGGTCGCCCCCTTCGTGGAAGGTATCCGGGAAGAAGTAGGGCAAAAAGCGGCCCTCGGTGTACTTGACGCCCTCGATATCCGAGATCAGACGCAGGGTGGAGCCATTGCCCACACTGCCCACCACGGCATCCAGCCCGATGGTCTGGAACTCCGGCATAAAGGGCTCGGTGCCGATCCAGTGGTCGCCCAGGAACATCATGGCTTCGCACCCGCACTCGTGGGTGATGTCCACCATCTCCTTGGCAAGCTTCGCCACCTCCCGGCGCTGGAAGGCCTGGAAGTCGCTGAACTCCTTGCTGGGCACACGATACTGGTTGTTGTAGTAGCCCTGGTCAATGATGTACTCCGGGCGGAACTTATAGCCCACCTCCCGCTCGAACTGTTCCAGGATGTAGGGGCTGACCGAAGCCGAATAGCCGTACCAGTCCACATACTTCTCCCGCTTCAGCTCATCAAACACCAGGGTGAACTGGTGGAAGAAGGTGGTATAGCGGATCACGTTGACATACGGATGCTCGGCGATGAACTTCCGCAGACGCTCCATGGAGTATTTGTGGGTCTTGGGCTGGCGCACGTCAAAGGTGATCTGGTGCTCAAAGTTGGTCCAGCCATTGGTGGTGGCGTTGTACATATGCACCGGGTCCCAGATCAGGTAGGCCAAAAAGCTCACCGTATACTCATGGAACGGCTCGGCCTGCACGGTCACGCAGCCATCGGCATAGCTCCAGCGGTCAGGGGAGACCACCTGGCCGGTGGTGCGGTCCACTACCTCCCACCAGCGGGTGATATCATCGTTGGTGTTCACCATCATCAGCTCCGGGCTGATGCCCTTCATCAGCGGGATGGTCACCGTGTCCCCGTCGGCCGTGTAAAAGCCGGTCATGATATAGCACTGCTGCACCTCGTCCGGGTTGGCTTTGGCCCAGGCGTTGTCCTTGCGGGTGGTGTAGTAGGTAGAGTAGATCTTTGCATCTGCATCCCGCAGCTGCTGGGGAAAATCCGTTCCGTCGCAGTCACGGATGGCATCTGCGCCCCACTGCTGCAGGATGTCCAGCGTCTGAGGCACAACGTCCAGGTCCGTGGGGATAGTCACGCGGCCGGTCTTTTTGATATCAGCCATATAGTTTGCTCCTTCAAATCCAATTCAGGTCCCGACCGAGGGTCAGTCCTGGTACTTGTTATTATAAATGTACAGCACAGCCAGCAGCAGCGCCACACCCACGATCATGATGCCCAGGCCGGCCAGCTGGCCGGTCATCTTCCAGCCGGCCAGCACCAGCGCCAGCGCCAGCACAAACAGCACCAGCATCAGGATTACGCGCACCATGGGGTTAGACTCGTTATGTTTCATTCCGGCTCACCTTACCCTTTCAGGCCGCCCACGGTCATGCCCTGGGTCAGCTGCTTTTGCACACAGATGTACAGGATCAGCGTCGGCAGCATCACCAGCACAAGGCCAGCGTACATGGTGCCGTACTGTGCGGCACTCTGCTGGGCCTGCATCAGGTTCAGCAGACCTACCGGCAGGGTGCGGGGGGCTTTGGTGGAGCTCATCAGGGTCATGGAGATGATGTACTCGTTCCAGAACGAGAGGAAGTTGAACAGGATGATGGTGATGATGGAGGGCTTTGCCATGGGGAAGATGATCTTGACCATGGCAGAGAAGTAGCCTGCGCCGTCGATGTAGGCGGCCTCCTCAAAATCATGGGGCAGGGTGGCAAAATAGCCGGACAGCAGGTAGATGGTAAAGGGCAGCGCCGTGGCAGCGTAAACCACCGCCAGCACAAACAGGTTGTTCAGCAAAAAGCCGCTGCCAAAGACGGATTTCAGCGCCGCGTCGCCGTCCCGCAGCATCAGGAAGATGGGCACGACGATGTAGTTGACGTTGATGAACAGGCCCGCCATGAACAGGGTGTTCAGCACCTTGCGGCCACGGAACTTGAACCGGGACAGGCAGTAGGCTGCGGGCAGCGCGATGACCAGCAGCAGGATCAGGGCCAGAGAGGTGACGATGACCGAGTTGAGCATATACTGGCCCATCTGCGCACCGTTCCAGGCGTTGACAAAGTTCTGCCAGTAGAAGCCCGCAGGCAGTGCCCAGGGGTTGCCGTAGAACTCCGAGTTCTGCTTGATGGATGCCATAAAGACCCAGGCCACCGGCACAAGGATGGTCACTGCCAGCAGGATCAGGACCAGATAGATGAAGAATTTGTACAGACCCTCAGCAGAGCGGGGGGCCTTTTGGGCAGTTGTTTCCTGCATAGTTCAATACCCTCCTCTCAGAATTCCAGGGGCTCACGGCTGGTGGCCCGGTTGACACAGGCGGACAAGGCAAAGGAGAACAGGAAGATCACCACGCCGATGGCCATGCTGTATCCGTACAGGCCAGCGTCCTTCTGGCTGTACATATAGTTCAGCGCCACGTCCGATGCACCGTTGGGGCCGCCGCTGGTCATTGCCTTGACGAACAGGAAGGCCATGTTGATGGTGGAGATAATGAAGAAGGTCAGGGTGGTGCGGATGTTGGTCCAGATCAGGGGAATGGTGATCTGGAAGAACTGGGTCAGACGTCCGGCGCCGTCCAGGTTGGCGCTTTCGTACAGGCTGGCGGGCACCGAGGACATGGAGGCCATGTACATGACCATGTAGTAGCCTACAGCCTGCCAGACCATGGCGATGATCAGAGAGGGGATGACCAGCTTTTCGCCCTTCCAAAGGATGGGGTCGGTCATATCCCGGAACAGGCCGATGATGCTGTTCAGCATACCATTCTCCGGCTTATAGATGGCGGAGAAGATGCCCGAGATGACGACGACCGACAGGATGTTGGGGATGTAGAATACGATGCGGAAGAAGTTCTGCCCCCGCAGCTTCTCCCGGGTGAGGATGGCCGCAAACACCAGTGCAAATGCAAAGGTGACGATGGTGACCACCACCACCAGCAGGATCATGTTCTGCATCGAGCGGATGAACTGCGTGTCGTGCAGCAGCTGCCGGAAGTTTTTCAGCCCTACGAAGGTCTCGTTGGGGGAGTAGGCGCCACGCTCATACAGCGACATACGGAACACGTTGAGGGTGGGCAGGATCATGAAAATAAAGAACAGGATGGTGGCAGGTGCAACGCACAGCACCAGAAACCGCTTGCGGTTTTTATCTTTGTTCATCTGGTATGACCGCTCCTTTCAAAAAATAGGGACGCGCCTTATCCGGCGCAGCGGATAAAAAAGGCGGGGGCGGACGAACCGCCCCCGCCGGATAGGGCAGGGTTTCGGCAAAGCCGTGCGATCTTATTCCTGGCGGTTCAGGTGACGCAGCCAATGCTGCGGTTTGCAGGATCGCGGGTTGTCGCCGGTTTACTCAATGATGTTGGCACGCATCTGATCGCTGGCGGACTTGATGCCGTCCACCCACTGCTGCTCGGTCATGCTGCCGGAGACCAGGGAGTTGACGGGGTCAAAGAACACGGTGCGGACTTCAAGGCCGGGGATAGCGGTAAAGGAAGCGAAGTTGCCCATAGCAGCCTTAGCGCCGTTGTCGTAGATGGAGTAGAACATCTTGTTGTCCCCCTCCAGGGTGTCGGCCACGCCCAGCACCGGCTGGATCGCACCAGCCTCAGCAAACAGCTTGCAGGCAGTGTCGCTGTACAAGAAAGCCAGGAACTGCTTGGCAGCGTCGATGTGCTCGGCGCCAGCGGGGATCCAGGCCTGCTCGAACCAGGTGTAGCTGTAGCTGTCGCCGCCAGCCTTGACAGCGGGCAGAGCGGTCATGCCCCACTTGAAGCCGTCAGCACGGGGAGCCTCTGCCATCTCGCCCACGATCCAGGTGCCGTTGGGCATGAAGATGGCCTTGTTGTCCAGCACCAGCTGCTGGTTCTGGGTAAAGTCCTGATCGTTGGCCTGTGCGGGGGTAATGGGGTTGGTGTAGGAAGCCAGCTTTGCCACGATATCAAAGCAGGTCTTTGCCTCGGGGGTGTCCCAGATGCCCTCGGTGTAGTGGGTGGCCTTGTTGAAGAACTCCGGGCCGCCGGCAGCGTACATCAGCGCATAGAAGAAGGCGTCGAAGTAGCCGGTGGTGGGGTAGGTGAACAGGTAGGTGCCCTCAGCGGCAGCCTTGTCGCCCAGTGCCCACATCTCGTCCCAGGTCTTGGGCACGTCCCAGCCCTTTTCCTTCAGGAAACCGGCGTTGTAGAACAGGCCGCAGGGGCTGTAGAACATGGGAGCCAGATAGGTTTTGCCGTCGCCGTAGGGGTTGGTCAGGGAAGTGTCGGTAAAGCCGCCGGCGATCTTCTCGCTCACCTTCTTGCTCTCGCCGGGCACGGTCATGCTCAGCACATCGGTGATGTCGGCGATCAGGTTGCCCTTGATGAACTGCTCGGTCAGGGCAGCTTCACGGCCGGTGGCCAGATGGACCACGTCGGGGTAGTCGCCGCCCTGCATGGAGGGGCCGATGACGTCCTCCAGCTTTTTGTCGGTGGTCAGGTCCACCTTGATGCCGGTCTGTGCGGTAAAGGCCTCGGCGACCTTCTTCCACATATCAGCGCCGTAGCCGGTCTCGATGGCGGCTACCTTGATGGTAACGTCTGCAGCCGCCGCTGCGGAAGAAGCGGCGGTGGAGGATGCCACGCTGGATGCGGTGGAGCTGGAAGAGCCGCCGCAGGCAGCCAGACCCAGTGCAGCGGCGCCAACGCCGGCTGCCTTCAGGAAATTACGACGAGAAATACGATTCATACTGTGTTGCCTCCATCATTTTGTTCCGTTCAAACACAGCCGGGCAAACAGGCTTTGCCCGAAGGACTGTGTGTTTTTCTGCCTCCAATATAAATTCTTTCGCTTCCTTGCTCAAGAGGTTTGTTGTTTCATTTTTTATAGATGTTGCTTTCTAAAAAATTCTTCCAGCAAAAGTGCTAAAAATCTTTTAAAAGTTTCAGCATAATCCCCAGCCTGTAACTATTTTGACATATTTCGAAGGGACTTGAGAAACAAAAATATAAAAATCAGCCTAAAATCAGGGCTTGCTTTTTTTGTATGTTCCCTCTATAATGAGGGTAAAGTGCACGAAACAACGCACCATTTTTTGATAATGTTTTTAGAATGTTGCGTTTATTTTTAGAAAATTTGCGTTTCCCGAAGGAGCCGATCATCTATGAGTACCCAGCGCTTTGATATCCGCCACGCGCCCGCTCCGCGGGAATCCTTCCGGCTGCTGTACATCAGCAAAAGCAAATTTGGCGGCGATTGGAACAGTACCACCCACACCCACTCCTGCACGGAGCTGTTCTACTGCCTCAGCGGCGAGGGACAGTTCTACCTTGCCGGGCAGCTGTTCCCGGTAAAGCCGGACGATATGGTCATTGTGAACCCGCAGGTGGAGCATACCGAGCTTAGCCTGAACTCCTCGCCCTTGGAGTATATCGTGCTGGGCGTTGCCAGCATGGAGTTTTTGTTCAGCAAGGCGGATACGAACTACGCCATCTTCAATTGCCGGGAGAACCGGGAGCGGATGGTCACGTTGCTGCACATGCTGCTGGCCGAGGCCGACCGCAGCTTAGACGGCTGCGAGACCGTTTGTCAGGACCTGCTGGAGGTACTGCTGATCTGGCTAGTGCGCTGCACCACCATTTCGCTGCAGCTGGAGGAGGCTGCCCCGACCGAGAACCGGGAGTGCGCCGAGATCAAGCGGTATCTGGACACCAACTACCGCGAGGATATCTCGCTGGACCTGCTGGCAGAGCTTGCCCACCTGAACAAATACTATCTGGCCCACACCTTCCAGCGGGAGTACGGCATTTCCCCCATTACTTACCTGAACCGCCGCCGCATTGAGGAGAGCAAGCATATGCTAGGCAACACCAGCTACAGTCTGGCGCAGATCAGCGAGCTGATGGGCTTTTCCTCCCCCAGCTATTTCTCCCAGTGCTTCCGCAAGGCGGAGGGCATGACCCCCAACGAATACCGCCGTCAGACGCGGCAGGGAAAACGCCCCGCCCCGACAAAACGGCATGAAGTATAACGAAAACGAGGAATTTATGATGAAATCCGTTACCCTTTCTTTGCTCCAGTCTGCTGCAAATGCCTTTGATTTTGGCGGGCCTGTGCTCTGCGATGCTCACCACTATGGTGAGGGGCATATCAACGACACCTTTGTGGTCTGGCGGGAAGATCATTCCAAACGCTTTATTTTGCAGCGCATCAACACAGATACCTTTACTAACCCGGTGGGCCTGATGGAGAATGTCTGCGGCGTGACCCGGCATCTGCGGGCGAAAATTCTTGCCGAGGGCGGCGACCCAGCACGGGAAACGCTGAACGTCATCCCAACTTTGTCGGGGTCGACTTGCTATCTGGATGCAGACGGCGGCGCATGGCGTGCCTACGACTTTGTAGAAGATACCATCTGTTTGCAGCAGGTCGGCAGCGAAACCGACTTCCGCACCGTGGCCGAGACACTGGGCAAATTCCAGAACCAGCTGGAGGATTATCCGGCCTCCACCCTCCACGAAACCATCGCCCGCTTCCACGACACGCCCAACCGCTATGCCAATTTTGAAAAAGCCCTCGCCGCCGATGCACTGGGCCGCGCAAAGAACATTGCGCCGGAAATCGAATTTATCCATGCGCGGGAGAAAGACTGCCATGTCCTGCTCGACCAGCTTGCCGCCGGGGAAATCCCCTTGCGCGTCACCCATAACGATACCAAGATCAACAATGTCCTAATCGACGCCGCCACCGGAAAAGGCATCTGCGTCATTGACCTCGACACCGTGATGCCGGGGCTTTCGGCCTACGACTTCGGCGATTCCATCCGCACCGGTGCCAACGACTGCGCCGAGGACGAACCTGACCAGAGCAAAGTCCATTTTGACCTGCATCTGTACGAAGTGTTCGCCAAAGGGTATCTCTCCACTGCCGGGGCATCCATGAGCATGGCAGAAAAAAAGAGCCTTGCATGGGGTGCAAGGCTCATGACGCTGGAATGCGGCATCCGTTTTCTGACTGACTATCTGGAGGGCGACCATTATTTCCATATTGCTCGCCCGGATCACAACCTCGACCGCGCCCGCACCCAGTTCACACTGGTGCGGCAGATGGAAGAGGTTTTCGATCAGATGCTGGAAATCGTCTGCCCGGACAATCACTGATTTCGCAATCTCCTCCATTCGGATACAGCAAGAAGCATGGACGCTCTCCTTTTCGGGGGCGTCCATGCTTCTTTTTACAGCTTATCCCTACACACCCATCAAATCGTCCTTTGAGGACGCTGGGAGCGTCGAGGACATGATGCGCTACAGCAAATCATGAAAGCCCTTTTCAGCCCTGACCAAATTCTGTTTGACCTGCCCTTCAAGCACAAGGGCATTATGTGCGCGCCCTTCATCGGACCGGTAAGCATCCGGCAGTACTTTTCCGCCGGGCAGATCGAACAAGTCATCTGCGGCGGCGAAAACTACGATGGTGCCCGCCCCTGCAATTTTGATTGGGTCAAGTCTCTCCGGCAGGAATGTGTGGATGCCAACGTAACATTCTGCTTTATCGAGACTGGCACTGTGTTCATCAAAGACGGTAAACGCTACCACCTGCCCAGCAAGCAGCTGCAAAGCCGGATGGCTTATAAATCCGGTATGAATTTTCAGGGCAGGCCCATTCATTTTGACCTCGTGGACGACTGGGGCTACCCCATCCCGCAGGAAGATCTCTATGTGCCGCATTTCCGTACAAACTGCGAGACCTGTGGCAGCAAACTGATCTGCAACGGCTGCAGTGACTGTGGAAAATGCTTATAAAATAAAGGAATTCTATCAATACAAATGGAACTTATGGCTGATCTGGTGTGCAATTTCATCCGGCAGCGGGCGGAAACCGATGCAGGTCAGGGTCATACCTTCTCCGTTTTCATCAAATTCTTCCGGCTCCAGCTCGGTGTGGCAGGCATCCCGGATAAGGAAGAAGTCTTTGTTTTCCACAAGGCCCAATTCCTCGGCAATTGTCTTTGCTTTCAGCAGTTGATTGCGGTTCTTTGCCCCGCAGATAGTTTTGGTAAAAGAGCCATCGAACCATTCTTCATAGGTTGCTTTCTCCAACATGATTTCTGCCCGATAGCCGGTAATTTCTCCGTCTTTCTCGATGGGTTCCACGCCCTGTCCCATGCCGATGGGGTCGGTGAGGAATGCCAGCGAAGCATGGCAGCACTGCGCCGCCAGCTTACCGGGAGACATCTGCAGGTCTTTTCGGGCAATGATGAGTTGACGCATTTTCTCTCCTTCTTACGACAGCTTGATCTTCAAATCTGCCAACAGATTCACCGCTTCCGGCAGCGAAAATTTCGCATCCTTCAGGCGGCTGCCCAGAATGTCCACCTTATAGCCTGTAGCATCCCGGAAATCCGCCTTGCGCAGATCACACTGGTAGAACTCCGTTTCGTGAAGTTCTACACCCTTGAAATTCGCCAGCTGCATCTCGCATTTGGCAAACATGGAGCCGACAATTTCGTTGCCGTCCGAAAAGTCGAAGCGGTTAAAGTTCATTTCGGTGAAGGTGTTATATTTCAGACTGCACTCTTTCAGCGTGTGGATAGGGTCCGGGAAGGCACCGTTGGACATCAGCGGTGCCCACTCAATTTCATTCAGGCGGCAGTCCTCAAAATCCAGCGACTGCACCGAAGAATGGGTGCTGCGCAGACCTGTGATCTCACACCGCACGAATTTGCACTCATTCAGCGTGGTATGATCCAGTTCGCATTTGGTAAAGGAGCAATCCACAAACACGCAGTCGGTAAAGTCGCAGTCCTCAAAAGTCTCCTCGGCGAACGACAGGTCAGCAAACCGTTCACCTTCACAATAACGCTCTGTCATAAAATTCTCCTGTCAGCGCAGTTCTTCCAACAAGGCCGTGCAGCCCTCCAGCACGTCCTGCCAAGTGGCCTCAAAGTCCCCGGTATACCACGGGTCGGCTACATCGCCGGGGCGGCGGGTATGATCCATCAGCAGAGACACTTTATGCTCCGGGTCGCCGCCCACAAAGCGCGCCATATTGCGCAGGTTGTTGTGATCCATGGCGATCAGATAATCGTAGGTTTCGTAATCCCTCCGGGTCATCTGCCGGGCGGTTTTACCCTCGCAGGAGATGCCGTGCTCAGCCAGCTTCCGCCGGGCGGGCGGATAGACCGGGTTGCCGATCTCCTCGGTGCTGGTGGCCACGGATGCGATTTCAAACTGGTCAGAAAGCCCAGCTTTGGCCACAAGGTCTTTCATTACAAATTCGGCCATTGGGCTGCGGCAAATGTTCCCATGGCAGATGAAAAGCACTCTCGTCATATCAAAATATTTCCTTATATCGTATCATTTCAGTTTTTACACACATGCATGCAAAATTCAGTTCTGCTTCAAAAACTCCCGCAGCACATCCTCTGGGCAGGGTGTATGGTTCGGGTACTTTTCCCGCAGCGGTGCGGCGGCACCATCCATAATGTAGGGCACACCCACAATGTCCAGCATCGACACATCGTTATAATTGTCGCCAAAAGCCATCACATCGGCAAGGGCGATGTCCAGAGTCTTGCAGATGCTGCGCACACCGATGCCCTTGTTGGCAAAGGTGGTGTCGATCCAGTACGGCCCTGCCACAGCGCAGTTCGCCTCTTTCCATCGTGGGACAAACCGTTCCGTGTAAGATTCTACACCTTCGTGCAGATACACCGATACTTTTGTGACCTCCTCCGGCACCTCGGAAGGGTCATGGATGATTTGATAATTGTTCCCGATGAACTGAATACGCTTGAGCATTCCCAGACCCCGCTCCATCAGGTATGCAGTATTCTGGCCGGAAAGCATCACTTCGCCCTGCCCGTCGCTGCGGGTCCACAGGTCGTTGGCGATTTCTTCGGCCAGTGCACGGGGCATCGGGTTCTTGGCGATGCACTGTTCGTCTTTATAGATCACGCCGCCGTTTTCGCAGAGAAACACACAGCAGTCCGCCGCCGGTGCAAAGAGCTTGCGCAGGCTGGTATACTGCCGACCGGATGCCGGGCAAAACAGAATGTCACGCCGGTGCAGCTCCCGTATCTGTTCAAAGATCTCGCCTTCCAGCTCTTTCCTGCCGTATTGCAGCAGCGTACCGTCAATATCGCTGCAAATCAGTCTGATTGACATTTTCCGTCCTCATTTTTCAAGATAATTTTAGGCAATTTCCCGGCATCCAGAACACGGATGCCTTCGTCCATCAGCATCTTGGCAAAAACACCCTGTCCGGGAATCTTTGTCCCGGAAAACGTTCCGTCGTAGATTTCCTTCACGCCGCAGCTGGGGCTGCGGGATTGCAGGATGGCAAGCTCCACCCCATTTTCTTTTGCAATGGCAAGGGCTTTCGCTGCACCTGCCCGGAACTCCCGGTCCACATTGATGCCCTCTTTGTTCGTGACAACGCCCTGCACGATTTCCGCCGGGCACCGCGGTGTGGGCAGGCCGCCCAGCACCTCCGGGCAGACCGGAACCACCTGATGCCCCCGCGCAAAATCGCAAACCGCCTGATTGTAATTGTTTCCGCCGCTGTATTTGCAGTTTTCGCCCAGCAGGCAGGCGCTGACCAGAATCTTCATTGTTGCGCGCTCCGTTTTTCAGATACTGAATCTTTTCCCTATTCTACCACGCTTTTGGGCATTGAAAAAGAGGATTCTGCTTTTTCCTATCCCCATACCGGGAGGTCCGCCGTAATCTTTTCTAATTCCTGTGCAAGAAAAGTCAGTCTTTCCCTCAGATGGTTGTTATGCGGTGCATCTCCGTTCAGCAGATAGTCTGTTCTGACATTCAGGCAGGACGAAAGATCCTGCAGCAACTCAATCGAGCAGCAGCGGCTTCCCGTTTCAACTTTTGCAAGATGGTTCGCACTAACGTTCAGCATTATACTCAACTGTTCCTGTGTAATCCCCTTCTTTTCCGCAAATCGCGGATACCAGGATAATGCATGCGGATTCAAATTCGACTTTATTTCACAAAAGCGAATTTACTCATAAATTACCACAGAGTATTTTTCCGTCAAGTCCTTTTTTGCGGCGGAACGTGACAAATTCACACAACAAACTCACAAGAATGAATATCTGCACTCGAATCGCACATATTTCACTATAAGCTCGTTTCAAAAACATCAATATGTCTTAGTTTGCAACGAAAATACATCAAATTTTCTACGTTTTTCACAGGTCTTATTTTCACGATTCCACGCAAAAAAATTAAACGCTGTCAGCGTTTAACAAACACATATAGTGTGCCTGCTCATTTTATCTATCCCGTTTACACACAGTTCCGAACCAAAAGAACCGCATAAAGTTCTCATCAAAAAACAGGGAGTGACATCAAATCACTCCCCGTCTGCATTGATTGTATCAGAGTTTCGTCATCCAGAGCCCATGCAGATTGCAGTATGCGTAAACGGCCACCGGCTTTTCACTTCCCAGTTCAAACCCCACGTTGGGAGCCCGCCCCGGATTCAGATAGCGGATCTGCCCGCCGTTCTCAGTCTCCACAAAAATCCACTGAATATAGTGAACATCCGCCATGGGGTGCTCCACCGCGCCCACTGTGACCGTGAGACGACTGCCGGAAAGCTCTGCCACCGGCAGATGCTTCTCGCCGCTGGCTTCCACCGTGTTGGGAACCAGTTCTTTCATCTTCTCCCCGCAGCAGACCAGCGGAACGCCTGCGTTATGGATGGTAGTGACGAGGTTGCCGCAGTGATTGCAGATGTAAAACTTTGCCTTCATATCGAAATCCTCCATTGGAATGTTATCGGTGTGTTTCTTGTATCTATATGATAACATTTCCTATTTATGATTTCTGTAACTGAATCACGCAAAGCGTTTTTGGGCTCACTTGCAATAAATCTCAATGGCTTTCTGCGCAAATTCTGCGGCACCGGCACCGCCGGCAGCATTGATGTTTTCCGTAAATGCTCCGCCTGCCCCATACATCTGCCCCAGCTGATTCAGGATCACCTTGGAACAGTTATAGTAGTGCTCTGTGATAAACTCCTGCAGCTTCTTCACCTGTGCCTGCACTTCAGAGTCCGCCGGGTCTTTGCTCTGCATCCCGCCGAATGCCGCCACGATGTCCATCAGTTGACTGCTCATGTCCTTGACCTCTTTCTCGGTCTTATGGGCAGTTTTTTTCTCAAACTCTTTGTATTCCGGCGTTTCGCCCCATTCCTTTTTGGCCTGCTCGGTATACTTCTTGATCTTCTGCGTATCAAATGCGGTAAAGTCCATAACCATTCCTCCTGTGGATCGAATTTTCTGCGCAAGGCCGATCAGATCTTCAAGATGCTGCTTTTTCAATGTCAGAAGTGTGATCTGCTGTTCCAGTGCTTTCTGCCGGTCAAAAGCAGGATTCTCCACGATTTTCTGGATGTCCTTCAGCGGAAATTCCAGTTCCCGGAACAATAAGATCTGCTGCAAACGTTCCAGCGCGGCATCGTCATACAGCCGATAGCCTGCTTCGGTACGGCCCGCCGCGCGCAGCAGACCGATTTTATCGTAATATTGCAGGGTCCGGATGCTCACTCCGGTCCGCTTGCTCACTTCGTTCACTGTCATCATCTTGCTGTCCTCCCTTGCGACAGCCACAGTATACGCTATGACGCTGCGTCAGGGTCAAGAGGTTTTCTGAAAAATTTTTCAGCCTTCCCTCTGCTCCACGATTTCCAAGCTGTCACGCCCCACACGGCAGAGCAGAAACAGCACCCGCACACCTGCGGCCTTTGCTTCGGCCAGTGCCGTACCAAACTCCGGCTGTGCGCTGACATTTGGCCGCACCTCGGTGATGCCTTCCATCTGAATCACGAAAGCCACTGCGCACCGATACCCTGCCTGCTGTGCCTGCGCCAGTTCGTGCAGGTGCTTCACACCCCGCTCGGTGGGTGCATCCGGAAAATAGCCGATACCGTCCACTTCCAGTGTGCAACCCTTGACTTCCAGCAGGTACTTCTGTTCGCCCTTTTCCATATAAAAGTCGATGCGGGACTTCCCATAGGTGAATTCCGGCTTGATATAGTCGTAGCCCTGTTTTGCAAGCCACTCTCCTACTACCTTGTTGGGTGCCTGACTGTCCATGTTGACCCAACCAAGCCCCTGCTTATGTACCGCCACAAGGTCGTATTTTGTTTTGCGTTTCGGGTTGTCTGACACTTCCAGCCGCACCGCAGTACCGGGCAGCAGCAGTTCCCTGCACCGCCCGGTGTTCTTGACATGGACGGTTTCCACTGCTCCATTCACTTCTACATGGGCAATAAAGCGGTTGGGACGGTCAACAAAAATGCCGTCTGCGATTTCTCTGTATTTCAATCTTTACTCCATTTTCAGTACAGGATTCGGGAGCCATGCCCATCCTGTTTACCAAGATACAGTTCCACGACCATCCTGCCGCTTTCACTGTTGCAGAGTTCTTGCCTGATACACCCGCTCCGTCCGGGCATCGAAGCAGCAGAAAATCACCTGCATGGCGTAATCTGCGTGATCTTCCAGCCACTGTGCCACTGTTTTGACTGCAATCTCCGTGGCATCTTCCAGCGGGTAGCCATACACGCCGGTCGAAATTGCCGGGAACGCAATGCTATGGACATCATGCTCTTTGGCAAGGTTCAGCGAATTGCGGTAGCAGTCCGCCAGCTGCACTGCATCCTCTGCCACGCCGGAGTAAATCGGCCCCACTGTATGAATGATGTACTTTGCTTTCAGCCGGTAGCCCTTGGTGATTTTTGCTTCGCCGGTGCGGCAGCCGTGCAGCGTGCGGCACTCCGCCAACAGTTCCGGCCCTGCTGCCCGGTGGATGGCACCATCCACACCGCCACCGCCCAGCAGACTGCGATTGGCCGCATTCACGATGCCGTCACAGTCCAGTTTGGTAATATCACCCTGCACCACTTGAATTTGACTTTTAACCTTTTCGGAAATCATTGTAAACACCTCACTTTTTGAGCAGTTCCAGTGCCTTGTCCATTGGTACGCAGTCAGCATAACGGTCTGGCCAGAGGAACTCGTTGTAATAGTGGTAGCTCTGCTCTCCTGTCATGTACTCGTTGTTCTGCGTGGAATTTGCATAGGCAGGAACGATCATGTGCAGGCCATGCTCAAAGCCCGCCTCCACCGTTGCATTGATGCAGAAGTCGGTCATGATGCCGCAGACCATCACATCTTTTTCGCCCTTTTCCGTCAGATATTCCAGCAGACCGCTTTCTTTTTTGAACGCACTGCATACAGTCTTGACGAACCGTTTTTCAGTCAGCAGTGGCGCAAACCCGGAATAGACCTCGAATTCATCGTCCCTGATGGAGAAACCGGTGCCGGGCCCATCGTCATGCTGGACATAGACGACCTCGATTCCCTGTTCGCGGGCAGTCCGGATTAGTTTCCTGATGTTGCTGACAAACTTTTCAAACGCATACAGGCGTTCATCCACGATACCTTTCTGTGTATCCACAATCAGTAAAACCATGTGTAAGCCCTCCTGTTTTTCTTTAATTTCATGCTATCATAGACCGCCGTTTTCTACAAGCAGATTCGAAAAATTTACTTCTTCCAAAGCCTGTCTGATGGGTTTGTTATGGCTCCCCATCGCCGCAGCAGTCCACAGGCGGTTTTGAAAGATAAATCTCCTTCATTTTCTGCTTAACGGCAGCAATAAAAAAGACCCCCGCAGCGTATGATTTGACGCCGCGGGGTTTCTCAATTGTTCGGTTTGTATTGCAGCACCTTCTGGGAGAACGTCCGATCGAAGAACTGGATGAAGGGCCCAAGGCAGAACGCACAGATCAAGGTGCCAAGGCCCACAAGGCCACCCAGCAGCCAGCACAGCAGGGCGCTGAGCGCATCGGTGAAGATGCGGCACCCGAAGTACGGGCAGGGTGTGTAGTCCCGCAGACCGAGGGAAAGGTAATCGTAGGGCGCAATGCCGAGGTCGGCGGTCTGGTAGAGCGAAGCGCCCAGCGCCGTGACCAGCACCGCCGCGATGACCCACGCCAACTGCACCGCCAGCGACGGCGCGTCGCCGAAGTGGGCGTGAATGGGGTCATAGAACGCCGTGACGATGTACCCGATGCAGATGCCGTTGACGAAGGTGCCAAGGCCGATGTACTTGCGCCCGAACCAGAATTCCAGCAGGAAAAACAGGATGTTCGTGCACAGGTTCTGGGTGCCCAGCGAGATGCCGAGCAGCTCCGCCAGCCGCATGTTCAGGGCGCTGATGGAGTCGTTGCCGAGGTGGGACTGCTTGAAAAGCGCAATGCCAAGGGCGATGATGACGATGCCCGCCACCATGCCCACCACCCGCCGGGCAGTCGGTTTGCGCAATGCGGTGCCGTTCATAGGGGATTCTCCTTTAGCGTTTCTTTTCCCCTATTATACGCCTACTTTGGGCGGGAGACAAACTATTTATGGAAAGATACAACGATATACGGGGATTGCCTTACCCTTTTAATCTCGCCTCAATCCGTTCTTTCTCCAGCCCCTCTCCGATCACGATGAGCACTTCCTGCCCCTTGGGGATAGCGTTTGCCGTCAGGCCGTCGGCGGTGGCGTTCAGCTCCACCCAGCCGTTCTCGTCCTGTACGAAGCCTTTCGCCCGCAGCACATGGCCGCACGCGGGGTCGGTGAAGAGGGCCGGGATATTCTGTTCGAGCTGCTGGCACGAGAGGCCCAGCTCCAAAAAGTAGGCCGAACCAAAGGCCCTATGCGGTTGGCGTTACAATAGCCGCATCTACGGCCACCGGACAACAGGAAAGGAGTATCTCATGGCCAAAACTGCTGACACTATTGCCATCTATTCCCGCAAATCCCGCTATACCGGCAAGGGCGAAAGTATCGGAAATCAGATCGACCTCTGCCGCGAATATATCCGCACTCACTACGGCGATGCTGCCGCGGAACGTGCCGTTGTCTTTGAGGACGAGGGCTTTTCCGGCGGCAACCTGAACCGCCCGGATTTCAAAAAGATGATGACTGCGGCCAAGGACCGGAAATTCAAGGCCATTGTGGTCTACCGTCTGGACCGCATCAGCCGCAACATCAGCGACTTTTCCAGCCTGATTGAAGAACTGGGACGGCTGGGCATCAAAACAAAAACGGGCGTTCTTTCACCCGGTTTTCCATCAAGTCGATTTTGCAGAATCCTGTCTACCTGATTGCAGACAAGGACGCCTATCAGTATTTTGTGGACAATGAGGCAGAACTGTTCGCCCCGGAGTCCGGAAAAAAGGCAAGCCCTCCTTCATAAATTACAGTAACCGTTTATGATACTATGGGGAGGGGTCGGCATGTTTTTATCTCTTCTGCAATTTTTTGCCACAAAGTTTCTGGTTCTGGCGCTTCATCTGGAAAGCGGCAGCTTTCCGCGGCCCCTCTCTGCCCGGGAGGAAACCGAAGCCTTTTCCGCACTGCGTGCCGGTGACCCTGCCGCACGGGAAAAACTGATCCGGCACAATCTGCGTCTGGTGGCACACATCGTAAAAAAATACTACGCCCTGCCCGGCGATCAGGACGACCTTATTTCCATCGGCACCATCGGCCTGATGAAAGCAGTGGATACTTTCGACTCTAACCGTCGGGCACGCTTTTCCACCTACGCCAGCCGGTGCATTGAAAATGAGATCCGGATGCAGTTCCGCCGGAACCGCAAAACCGGCGGGACCGTCTCGCTGCAGGAAGCGCTGGAATCAGATGGTGACTCTGCGCTGACGCTGGCCGATGTGCTGCAGGACAGCTTCTGCATGGAGGACACCTGCGAAACGCAGGACGATATCCGCCGGATGCGGCAGCTGCTGGACGGCCTGCCCGCCAGAGAGCGACAGATCATTCTGCTGCGGTATGGTCTTTCCGGCCAGCCGCCGCTGACCCAGCTGGAAACTGCAAAACTGCTGGACATCAGCCGCAGCTATGTTTCCCGTCTGGAAACTCATGCGCTGGAACTTCTGCGCCAGCGGTGGGATGTTCCGAGCACAAAAACAGCGCAGAGGTGAACGGTGTGCTCACCCCTGCGCCATGCAGTCAGCCATCCAGAATTTTCAACTGCAGTTCGTCCAATTGTTCAAAAGTATACAGTCGATTCAGCGCTTCCACCAGCTCCTTTTTGGAAAGACGCGGCGGCAGGCCCAGCGCGTTCAGAAGCTTTGCCTTGCGCTCGGCGCTGCCCGGCCTGCCGGAAAGCCCCCACTCGTAGAGGTCGGTATAGGTGATCTGCCGTCCTTCCGGGCGGGCCGCTGCGGCACCCGCCTCAGCGCCAAGGGCATCCCGCAGCGCCTGCAGAACAATGGCATCGTCCACGCCCTCGACCCCCAGCAGGCCCTCCTTGCCGGGCTGCTCCTTGCGCTTTTCCTTGCCGTGGATCGCGGGCACGTAAGCCTGAACCACATTCTTTTCTCCCACCAGATTGGTGATGTAGGTGCGGATGCGGAAGCCTGCCGCGTCCGAATCCGTGAGCAGGATCAGGCCGTTTTTCTGCGCCAGCGCTTTGAACAGCTGCTGGCGCTTTTTGTCGCTGTAAATGCCAAAGCCATCCGTCAGCAGGATCATGGCATCGGTCAGATGGGAGAGCCGGGCCGCATCGTACTTGCCCTCCACAATGAGCACCCGGCCTGTATGGATCATTTCGTTTTCCTTCATCGTCCGCTCCCCGCCATTGCCAACCGGCACAGCGCTGTTTCCAGCAGGATCTGGTCATCGGTAGGCTGGCTTTTCAGGCTCTGGTCCAGTTCCAGCAGCACCTGCATACAGTTTTCGATCTGGCCCAGCGTGTAATGCGAGGCTGTTTCGGCCGACCGCTTGAGCCGGTAATCACTGCCCTTATAGCCAAAATCCTTGAATACCGTGCTGTAATTTTTCCGTTTTGCTGCCCCCAGCTTGACCCGGTACAGATCCACATAGCTGCCGATCATGGCCGCTGTAATGGCAATGGGCTCCTGCTGCAGGCGCAGCAAAGTCTGCAGCTTTTTGCAGGCACCTGTGGCGTTTTTGGCCGTGATCATGCGGATCATCTCGAACACGTCTGCTTCCAGACTGACCGTGCCCATTTCCGCCACCATCGCTGCCGTGACCGTCTGATACCCGGACAATGCACAGAGCTTGTCCACCTCATTTTCCAAAAGGAACGGATCCTCGCCGCAGCGCTCCAGCAGCGCCGCCGCTGCGCCGTCCGGCAGGGTGGTTTTCTGCTCCTTTGCGCGGTCGATCATCATCATTTTCAGTTCAAAGGGCTTAGGCTTAGCCAATTCTTCGGTGTAGCCAAGCGCCTTGCACTGCGCGATCAGCTTCTGTGCGCGCTTGCCTGTTTTGAGCTTGCTGCGCTCCAGTTCAAACACGCTGCCCAGCACCACCACAGCATTTTCCAGACTGGAAAGGGTGCTGTTCAACTCTTCCAGATCCTTGTCACTGTAAGCTGCAGGGTCGATCTCCGGCAGCACCACCACACGCCGGGTACCAAAAAATGAGATGGTGCCCGCCGCCATGATGAGCTGTTCGATCTCCGGCGCAGCTCCATCCAGAACCGTGGCATCCTCGTCGCTGTCTGCGGTCAGGATGCGGGTGATGGCCGTGACCGCCTGCCGCACCAGATACCGCTCACTGGAATAAAAATAGTAGACCGGGCAGCCCTTGTCCGCCAACTGCCGGAGTTTTGTCTCGGTCGCCATGCAGGCACCTCCCTTCTCTTATGGTGTTGTTCTATTGTACCACACTCTGCCCGGATTGCAAAGCATCACTCCGTTTTCAGCCCGCCGTGCCGCCGCAGGCTGATGGATGCCGCCAGTTCTTTTCTGTTGTCCATCCAGTCATAGCTGCGCAGGGCCAGAACATTTTTATACTGCACAGCATCCGGCTTTGCAGGGGATGCCAGAAGCCACCGGGCCGAGACCGGCTGCGCCAGCTCAACCCTGCCGCTCAGGGTCACGAACTGCCGGTTGCCGATGGTCAGCCGCACAAGACAGCCCTTCCGGGTGCGCAGCATTTCCACCAGAGCCGGTGTGCACCGCAGCTTTTGTGCTGTGTTCACCGCCATTTCTGCTGCCGGAAGTGTCCGCTCTGCTTCCAGTGTACCGGCCGTTTTAGGGTTTGTGCGCAGGTCTGCCACAAGCTCCACAGTCTGCACGCCCCGCCGGGCAAGCTGGTTTTCCACTGCGTTCTGGGCAGAAGCTCCGCCCCGGAACAGCACCACGGCGGTATCGTTCTGGGTGACGACCACTGCCGGCGCGTTGGCGCTGCCTACAAGGTCGATGTGCACCACATCCCGGCTGAGAGCATTGCCCAGCCCGATGGAAACAGCTGCCGCCAGCAGAATGCATGGCCCTGCCACCTGCAGCCGTACCCGCCAGTGGAACGCCAGCCAGCCCAACAGGATCAGCACCAGACACACGATGGCTGCATAGGCCGTATCGAAGTAGATTCCCGCGCCCGGTTTTGCAGAGATCCAGACGGCCCAGCGGTCGAGCAGGCCGGTCAACGCCGCAGACGCTGCGGACAGCACCCCATACAGCGGAGCAAGAGCGGGTACCAGGCCGGCAAAGGCCGTGCCAAGGCCCAACAGCATCATGGGCTGGATGAGCCACAGCACCGCCACACTGGATGCCACCGCATAAATGCTCACACTCAGCCCGCGCAGCACCAGCACCGGGAATGTGGCCACCGAAGCACAAAACGAGATGCAAATGCTTTCCGCAAGGCCCCAAAGACGTTCCGGCAGTTTGAAATACCATGGGCGCTTCACCGGATTTTTCGCGTTTTTCCAGAACTGGCGGTACCACGCATCCCGGGCGCGGCGGATGCACGCACCGCCTGCCACCGTGCCCACCACCGCCGCAAACGAAAGTTCAAAGCCGATATCGCACACTGCATAGCTGTTGCCTGCGGTCATAACGATACCTGCCACCGCCAGAGAGGTAAGGGTATCCGGCGGGCCGTACAGCCACACACCCAGTGCACCGACCCAGACCGCCACTGCGGCGCGGCATACCGAGGGTGTGAAGCCGGTCACGCCCATCAGCAAAAAGGCCAGCAGACTTCGGAATACCGCCCGGCGTCTGCGCCTGCGGTAGCTCTGCTCCCACTCGTAGGGCAGGAGTGTGCTGAGGATATCACCGCACAAAATGGACACATGCATTCCGCTTACCACCAGCACATGGGCAAGACCCGCGCCCCGGTAGGCGCTGCGCATGGCCGAAGACAGATAACTCCGGTCGCCGGTAGTCATGGCAGCCAGCACACCGCCGGTCTTGCCGTCCATACGGCGGCGCAGCGACGCACTGAGCCTTTGCTGCAGGCGGTGGGTGCGGGCGCGGAAGCTGCCGCTTTCGCCCAGAACTGTAAGCTCCGGCCCGTCCTCGTCCATTTCCGCCTGCAGAGCGATGCCGTCCGCATACAGGCTGACCCGGCTTCCGGATGCCGGGGCCGACAGTATAAATCTTCCCTGCACCCTTTCCCCGGCTTTGCACTCCGGCAAAGCACTGCACTCCACCCGGAAGGATGCCGCGCTGCCGTTCACTTTCTCTACATGCAAAACCGCATCCACGATACCGGGATCGTAGGAATCCGCCGTGCTTTCCACCTCTGCGGTCAGCACCAGCGGACGGCCTACATATTGCACACGGATGTGCTCCAGCCGGTTTGCCGTGTGCAGCACCGATGCCATACCCACAACAGCACCCAGCAGGATGCAGAGTGCTGCTTTGCGGGCAGCATCAAAGATGCACAGCACCAGACAAACGGCAACAAAAAATGCCGCAAACGGCACAAAAAGTTCCGTTTGCGGCAAAAAAACGCACACTAACTCCACACCCAGCATTCCAGCACAGAAAACGCAGAGCGGGCGTCGCATTGCAGCTTAATGGAAGAACAGAGGCAGCGGCTCCAGGAAGATGATATCCTTGCGCTCAGCTGCATCGCCCTCGGCCAGAACAGCGGCCTGGCCCACAATGGTGCACTGGGTCTGCTCAGCCAGCGCGTCCAGAGCCTTGAGCGAACCGCCAGTGGAAATGACATCGTCCACCACCAGAACGCGCTTGCCGCTCATCTTGTCCAGCTCCTTGCGGTCGATGACCAGCTTCTGCTTGCCTGCGGTGGTAATGGACTGATCCTCCACCACCACGGGGTCGGTCATATACAGCTTTTCGCCCTTGCGTGCGCAGACGTAGGGCTTGCCGCTCTGGCGGCTCATCTCGTGTGCCAGAGGGATGCCCTTGGCCTCGGCGGTCAGCAGGATATCAAAATCCGGGCACTTCTTCAGCAGTTCAGCGGCAGCAGCCACGGTCAGCTCGGCATCACCCAGCATGATAAAAGCAGCAATGTCCATGTGGTCATTCACCTTGCAGATGGTCAGCTCACGGGTCAGGCCTGCAACGTGCAGAGTATAGGTCTCAGCCATAATTCAACGCTCCCTTTTTATTGGAATCAGACAGGCAGCTTTTCGCCGCCCAGAACATGGAAATGCAGATGTTTCACGGTCTGGCCTGCGTCCTCGCCAACATTGGAGATGACGCGGTAGCCGTTGTTCAGGCCCTGCTCCGCAGCCAGCTTTGCGATCACTGCAAAGATATGGCCCAGCAGTGCGCCGTCCTCTTCGGTCAGCGCAGCGGCAGAGACAATGTGCTTTTTGGGCACCACCAGAAAGTGCACCTTGGCCTGCGGGTTGATGTCGTAAAACGCCACCACCTGCTCGTCCTCGTACAGCTTCTTGGAGGGGATTTTCCCCTCCGCGATCATACAGAACAGACAATCTTCCATGGGAAACAACTCCTTCCTGATATTTTATAAACGTCCCCGCCCTCTCAGGCCGCTTTGCGTCCAGCTCTCCCAAAGAGAGAGCCCTTGGCAGCGCGTCAGCGCTGACGGAGAGGGCGAACCCGTTTTCTTATTCGCCCAGAGCCTTCTTGACGATGGCGCCGACAGCAGCCAGAGCTTCGTCGATCTTGGTCTCGTCCTTCAGGCCGGCCATTGCAAAGTCCGGCTTGCCGCCGCCCTTGCCGCCGGCAATGGCAGCGATCTCCTTGACCAGAGCACCGGCCTTCAGACCCTTTTCCTGTGCCTGTTTGGTCACAGTGACAGCCATGGTGATCTTATCCTCAGCCTTGCCCACCAGAACCGCCACAGCGGGCTTCACAGCCTTGTCGCGGATGGTATCGCACATGCCGCGCAGGGTGTCGCCGGTGGTGCCGGTGAAGTATGCAGAAGCGATCTTCACGCCGCCGATCTCTTCGGCATTGTCAAACAGGCTGGTCACCTTGGAAGCGGCGACCTGTGCCTTGATTTCTTCCAGCTCCTTGGCCAGAGCCTTGTTCTCAGCCATCACGGCCTCGGCACGGACGGGCAGAGCGGTCACGTTGTTGGCCTTCAGGGTGTTTGCCACGGTATGCAGCATAGCCTCCTGCAGGTTTGCACGGATCAGCAGGTTGCGGCCGGTGACAGCCTCGATGCGGCGGATGCCCGCAGCAACGGAGGCCTCGCTCACGATCTTGAAGCCGCCGATCTGGGCGGTGTTCTTCACGTGGGTGCCGCCGCAGAACTCGGTAGACCAACCCTCGATGTCCACAACACGCACGACCTTGCCGTACTTTTCGCCGAACAGAGCCATTGCACCCAGCTTCTTGGCTTCCTCAATGGGCATTTCCCGGACGGTGACGTTCATGGACTCGTAGATCTTGTCGTTCACGATCTTCTGCACGCGGGCCAGCTCCTCGGGAGTGACCGCGCTGAAGTGGGTAAAGTCGAAGTGAGTGATCTCTGCATCCTGATAGGAGCCTGCCTGATGGACATGGTCGCCCAGCACTTCACGCAGCGCTGCCTGCAGCAGATGGGTGGCGGTGTGGTTGCGGGCAATGGCCATGCGGTATTCCTTATCCACCTGAGCGGTCAGGTGGTCGCCCACCTTCACGATGCCGCTCTCCAGCACGCAGGTGTGGACGTAGTATCCCTTGGGGGTCTTCTTCACATCCAGCACGCGCAGGCTGCAGTCGGCGCTGTTCAGCATGCCGTGGTCCGCAGCCTGACCGCCCATCTCAGCGTAGAAGGGAGTCTTATCCAGAACCACCAGCACGCCATCCTTCGCTTCCTCGTCGGTAGCAATGGCATCGGTCAGGGTCTCCTCGTCGCTCAGGGCCACCACAACGCCGGTGTCGTTCAGGGTCTCGTAGCCGGTAAAGACGGTGGGCTCTGCATCCAGCGCACCGAACAGATCCTCGCTCCAGCCGGAGATGTTCTTCTTCAGGCGCTCTGCACGGGCACGCTCCTTCTGCTTGGTCATTTCGGCGTGGAAGCCTTCCTCGTCGATCTCAATGCCCTGCTCTGCAGCGATCTCCTTGGTCAGATCCAGCGGGAAGCCGAAGGTATCGTTCAGCTTGAACACGTCCAGGCCCTTCAGCAGATGCTGATGTGCCTTTTCCAGACCGTCGATCATGTTGTTCAGGATGTTCATGCCGGCATCAATGGTACGGGCAAAGTTTGCCTCCTCGGTGCCGATGACCTTCTTGATATAAGCATCGTGCTCGCGCAGCTCAGGGTATGCGCTCTCGCTGGACTGGATGACGGTCTCCACCAGCTCCACCAGGAACGGGCGGGTGATGCCCAGCATACGGCCATGGCGGGCAGCACGGCGCAGCAAGCGGCGCAGCACATAGCCGCGGCCCTCGTTGGAAGGCAGGATGCCATCGGACACCATGAAGGTGCAGCTGCGGATGTGGTCGGTGATGACACGGATGGAGATATCGGTCTTGTCGTCCTCGCCGTAGGTCTTGTTGGCAATGTGCTCTACATGGTGCAGCACGCTCTGCACGGTGTCCACCTCGAACAGGTTGCCCACGCCCTGCATCACGCAGGCCAGACGCTCCAAGCCCATGCCGGTATCGATGTTGGGGCGTGCCAGACGCTCGTAGTGGCCCTTGCCGTCGGCATCGAACTGACTGAACACCAGATTCCAGATCTCCATATAGCGGTCGCAGTCGCAGCCCACGCCGCAGGTCGGCTTGCCGCAGCCGTACTCGGGGCCGCGGTCAAAGTAGATCTCGGAGCAGGGGCCGCACGGGCCGGAGCCATGCTCCCAGAAGTTGTCTTCCTTGCCCAGACGCACCATGTGGTCGGGGGCGATGCCCACCTTCTTGGTCCAGATATCGTAAGCCTCGTCGTCCTCTTCGTACACAGAGATGTGCAGGCGGTCCTTCGGAATGGCCATCCACTCGTCAGAAGTCAGGAACTCCCATGCCCAGGGAATGACCTCCTCTTTGAAGTAATCCTGGAAGGAGAAGTTGCCCAGCATTTCAAAGAAGGTGCCGTGGCGGGCAGTGATACCAACACGCTCGATATCCGGGGTGCGGATGCACTTCTGGCAGGTAGTCACGCGGTGACGGGGCGGCTCTTCCTGAGCCAGAAACCACTTTTTCATAGGTGCCATGCCGCTGTTGATGAGCAGCAGGCTGGGGTCGTTCTTGGGCACCAGCGGGAAGCTGTCCAGACGCAGGTGGCCCTTGCTCTCAAAGAAGCTCAGGTACTTTTCACGCAGTTCATTCAAACCGGTCCATTGCATAGATCTTTCTCTCCTCAATCGTCTTTGGCGCTCAGGCGCTGTTTTTATGCTGTTATGGCAGAGGGGCGGCACGGTGAAAAAACAAAAAACAGCCCTCATCCCAAAAGGGACGAAGGCTGCTTGTGCATCAAACTCCGTGGTACCACCCAAATTGCAAAGGATAAAATGTGTCCCCTGCCGCTTTCGGCGCGTTAACGCTGCGCTGCGTCCGACTTGTGTCGCCGGAAGCTCCGGGGTGGCGCGAAATGATCCCGACCGGAGCACCTTACAGCCGTGGGCGCTCTCTCTGGACGGTGGTGTGTGCATTTCTGACCCCATCATTGCCATCTGTCATAATTTTACATTCCGCAAGGCAGGCGAAATGCCCCTTTGCGTACAGCTAAATTATAGCATACGCAAAACGTTTGTCAACGGGTTTGGACAAAATTTTCAGTCTGCTGTGCTTGACGCAGCGTGCCTGTTCCGCTACAATAAAAATATTGAAAGCACATTTTTATTTTATAATAGAGAGGGATTTTTTCTGTGAAGATCATCAAAGTCAAATGTCTTGCCCCCACCCGGCTGGACAACTACCTGATGCAGCAGTACCCGGCACTGAACCCGGGCCGCCTGAACAAGGCCCTGCGGGAGAACAAGATCAAGCTGAACGGCAAAAAGCAGCCGCTTTCCACCCGCGTGATGGCCGGTGACGAAATCAAGCTGTTCATTCTGGATGAAGTTCTGGATGCGGACCGCCGTGTGGAAGGCCCGGCGTGGAAGAACGCCCGCGGCCCGGCACAGGTGGTCTACGACTGCCCGCAGATCGTCATTGTGAATAAGCCCGCCGGTCTTGCCGTGGATGGTCCGGAGGACGACACGCTGCTGAACCGCACCCTGCTCTACCTGAACCAGCAGGGCGAGTACAAGGAGAACGACCTGTACACCCCGGCGCTGTGCCACCGGCTGGACACCGGCACCAGCGGCCTTGTCATCGTTGCCAAGACCCCGGAGGCCGAAGAACTGTTCCTTGCAGCCATCAAGAACCGCGAAGTGAAAAAGACCTACCTCTGCGTCACCTTCGGCCGTCCGATGCCGCCGGATGCCACTCTGGGCGGCTATCTGCTTAAGGACGCGGACCGCGGCATCGTGAAGATCGTGGAAGAAAAGCAGCCTGGTGCCAAGGAAGTGGAGACCCGGTACGAGACCATCGCCGTCTCCGGCCGTCTGGCCCTGCTGAAGGTGCAGCTGATCACCGGCCGCACCCATCAGATCCGCGCACACATGGCCAGCATCGGCTGTCCCATTCTGGGCGACAGCAAATACGGCAACAACACCGCCAACCGCGAGCTGAAGCTCAAGTATCAGGCCCTGTGCGCATGGGAACTCACCATGCCCCGCTTCAACCAGCCGGATTTCGAGTTCCTCAGCGGCAAGACCTTCCGCGCACCAAAGCCCTGGTATTACAGTCAGGTACTGGACGGAACCCTGAAATAAGCTTTTTTACAACAAATTACAGCAAAAAAGAAATCCCGGAAGTGTATTCCGGGACTTCTTTTTTTTCGTTTATGATTTTACTGGAATAGACCGCCAAACCAGCCCAGAGTGGACTCAGTTGCATTTGCAAAGGCATCCTGAACTTCCTGAATGCTGTCCAGCAGCTTGGTGCCCTCGGTATCCTTCACCGACCAGTAAACGCCGCTGCCTGCCGAGCCATCCGAAACCGTGAAGTCACTGGTAAAGCAAAGGTTATCGCCCTGAGAATCGGTCACGATCACCATGTAGGTGTAATTGCCTGCGGGCAGTTCGCCAAAGCGGATGGAGCTGTCCAGCGACTTGAAGGAGAAGATCGCCGTATTGGGTGCTGCCTGTGCAGTGAACACCGTCTGGTCGTTCTCGTCCAGCACTGCCACCTGCACATTGGTCAGGGTGGTGCCCAGCGCAGCATTTGCAGTGCCGGTCAGTGCCATGCCCTTGCCCGCACAGACATTGATGGGGTAGCTCATGCCTTCCAGACGCAGGCCGTCAGCCTCTGCAGCAATGGAGTTGTGATCCGATGCCACATACCAGTAGCAGGAGGACCTATTGACCGAAACGCTGGAGCTTTCCAGCGGGATGCGTCCGGAAGAGATGTTGCCTGCCGGATCGGAGCAATAGAAGGTGCCGTTGGTGTAGTCGGTGAGCAGCACTGCATGGGGCTGGCCGCGGTCATACAGCACGATGCCCTCCGGGTGCTGCGAAAGCAGGGTGATCAGGGTCTGCACTTTTTCCTGTTTGCGGGAGGGCAGTGTGCCGTAGCCCACCTGCATCTCCTTATATGTAAAGCTGTGGGAAAGCCCGTTGGACCATGCCGTGGAACGGACACTGTTCTCGGTCACAGTGGACCAGTCGGTCAGGCCGTCAAAATAGGCACGGCGGCGCAGCATCATGGCTGCGGATGCCAGCGTGCAGGTGCCGCCACGGCTCTGCTTGAAGTAGAAGCCTGCGTCCACATTCAGATCAACCGCCAAGGCCGCCGGCAGGCAGGTGAGCATAAACACCAGTGTCAGCACAAGGCTCAGCAGTTTTTTACGGGACGGTGCAGCAGTATTCACGGGTAGGTTCTCCTTTCAGCTTCCATGGCTTGTTACGTTTACCACCATAAAGTATACCAGCCTGTTACCCTTTTGTAAACGTTTGTGAAGCTTTTTTCTCAATATCAACACGTTTGGGCAGTTTTTGTTGGAGAGAATGCACAGTTTCCGGCAAGATATTCTACATTTTTTACAAAAATCCCGTCCTGACATTTTTTCAAGCGCACCGCATTTTGCATTCTTTTTTCATTTTCTGACCACGCTGTGGGCAAACAAAAAAGCTCCACAGACGAACAAATTCGTCTGTGGAGCTTTTGGTCCAGCAGAACTGGACAAATCCGAACTTGTCGGGGCAAGGCCCCTCCATCTTGCTTGCGCAAGACCGTTCTGTTGCTCAAAAGCCCCACTGGGGCTTTCGTTGCTTCGCAAACGCAAACTTTTTTCTCCGCAATCAGCGGTCAAAGTGTCCTCAAATCGGACGATTTGGGTGCCATCCTTGTAGTTGAACGTGAGCAGCATCCGATCATCGTACAGAAAAATGGCATTTACAAAAATTTCAATCAGTGCTTTCCGCTGCTTTTTCTGCGAAATATCGAACTTTCTAAATTTCATCAGCCAGAATCGGATGAAATCCTCATTGAAGCTGGGCTTCTTCAATTTTTCATCTGCGATTTTTGCAGTCAGTTCATCTTTCTGGATTTCCAGCGCTTCCAGACGCTCTTTCGTTGTCCGGGTGTACAAGCCGTCCTCGATAGCCTTCATCAGGTTGTCCAGCTTTTTGTTGACCTCTCGCAGTTGCTTTTCCAGTAGCGGGATCGTGGTGTTCTCCTGATTCTGGACATCCATGACGAGCTGAACGATCTTGTCGATCACCGCATCGTCCTGAATCAGCTTCATGGTCTCCCGGACGACCAGATCTTCCAGCCAGTCCTTCTGCACGGTCTTTTTGTTGCAGCCCCTGCGCCGCTTGACGTTAGCGCATTTATAATAATAGTAGGTGCGCCCGGTTGCACTGGTTCCGCTTTCGCCGAACATCAGCGCACCACACTTGCCGCAGAACAGCTTGGTGGTCAGCAGATATTCCTCGTCTGCCTTGCCACAGGCAGGGGCACGCTTGTTCTTATCCAGACGCTTCTGCACCCGGTCAAACAGGTCTTTCGGAACAATAACCGGAATTGCATCCGGCACAACGATATCCCGGAAAGACAGTTCGCCAATGTACCGACGGTTCTTCAGCATGGTATTCACGCTGCTGTGGGTCATTTTGCCGCCCAGCATATTGCGGACACCCTTGTCGTTGAGGAAGTTTACGATCTCCACCATCTTATCGCCGTTGTCATACCGCTGAAATGCTTCCAACACCAGCGGAGCGGTCAGCGGGTCAAGATGATAAAACTTGTCATCGTCGATTTTATAGCCGATGGTTCCCGTACCGCCAGTGCACTTACCCTTCAGGGCGTTCTCGGTCTGACCACGGATCACCTTTTCGGACAGCTCTGCGGAATAGTATTCCGCCATACCTTCCAACAGTGTTTCCACCAGAATGCCCTGTGAGCCCTCGGCAATGGGTTCCATGACGGAAATCAGATGGACGCCGTTCTTTTTCAGGATCATCTTATAGTTTGCGCTATCAAAACGATTCCGGGCAAAGCGGTCAAATTTCCAGACGAGAACAACATCAAACAGCTTTTTGCCGCTGTCTTTGATCATCTGCTGGAACTCCGGGCGATTGTCCGTTTTTGCAGAGAATGCACGGTTAATGTAGTGTTTGATGACCGTGATACCGTTCTTTTCCGCATAGACCGTGCATTCCCGAATCTGCCCCTCGATAGATTCTTCGCGCTGGTTATCCGATGAATAGCGGGCATAGATTACGGCGGTCATAGGCTCACTTCCTTTTTCTTATCGAACAGACGGGTAGCTTTTTGCATACTTGTAGATCTGCCGTGCACAGTCAAGGCTCATTTTGCTGGAATCGTTGTGTTTGAGCCATGCATTTACGTTCCCGGGGTTTAGTTTCAAGTCCGTGTAAAGACGATAATTCGTCAGTTTCTTTTTCTGTTGAAGTTCCAATACCCGGCGATGGATCAGCTCTTTTGTGTCATTGTCTGCAAGGACGGCATCCCGCACCGAACAATAACTGCGCCAAACCTTCAAATAGCCTTCCGGCAATTCTGGTGATTGCTTTTCCAGAAGCAGTCGTATTTGCGCCAGCGAATAGCGATTGGAAAGCTGCTCATATTCTGCAGCAACAGCACTATTTGCGGTATAGCGGAGCAACAAATCCACTTTATCAAAGGTCAGCGCATAGAGGAACAGCGGTTCTTTCAGGCGGGGATTTTCTGCCATGCAATCTGCCAGCTTATGGACACTTGCCGTCTGCACCCCGGAAAGCTCTGCCACATACTGCTTCAAAAAGCCTTCGAATGTCAGCTTTCGCATGGTCTCCACCTCTCCACATACTCCTGATAGCGGATATAGAAATCCCGATACCGCCAGTCGTTCAAGATGCTGGCTCTCAACTCATCTTCATCCGTTGCAAGGTGTTCCAGCAAATCCCAATCCAACGAATTCCGCACAGCCTCACTCTCTACGTCTGCCTTGTCAGTGTCCCGGAAAGAGCACAGCTTTGCAATCACCAAGTCCTCCAGACTGGGTGTATAGAACTGCACCTTTGTACCACCAAAGGGTAGCGGCTGAAGCCGGTCTTGGAAGTTATACGGGAAATTGTCGATGTAGGCTTCCACATCGGTGTTGATGTCGTACTTGCCAAGCAAACTGTACAGTTCTTTCGGAACACTCAAGGCATCAATGTCATGAGTAGCGCGGGTCAGCTTGCCCAGCAAAATAAACGCACTGCCGCCTACGATCACCATCTGATAGCGGTCGTTATTGTCGATCATCAGGTCGGCATCTTCGTCCAGACGTTCCAGACGCTTGCGGAGGTCATCTAAAATCATCTTTCCCATAAAGCAGCCTTTCACTTTTTCAATAATAGTATTCTTTAATCCAATTTTACATGGAAAGGATTTAAAAGTCAACACCTAATTTTTCAGATTTATATCTCATCGAGTTGAAGCATTCAACCGGCACTCATTATTCAACGGTCTAAGGTACACACTGTCTCCAACACATCCTTTTAGGTCTGTTCTGCTAATAATCATCCATGTGATACCGTTTCCATCTTCATCCTCCAAATCACATCTATAAAATTGATAGCCAAACACCTCTAACACAATATTTACTGTAAATGTTTCGTGCTTAACACACAAAAAACCAAGTGTGAGAAAAAATATCAAAAACAACGCAACGCTTTTCCATTGTGTGAAGTCAAATGCAAACAATGGTAAAATATATGAAAGTAAAAATTCTGATGTCACCGTTTTTTCTTCGGTAACAGTAAGTATTGTATATCTTTCAGCTTCAGAGTTTGCTTCTACTCGAAGTTTTTTTAACACGAAAACAAGAGATATTGAAAAGACAACTAGTATTGTTGAAATGCCTATCTTCTCTATACCTGATGACTGAGTATCTTCTAAAAGGCTCACAGTGTCAACAAAAATAACAGACAACCATAATGGCGCAAATGATATAAAAAACAATGCGCTTGTAAAAAGTTTTGACACTCTATTCACTCCCACTTTCGAGGACTGGACACTTCCATCGGAAGATCATCAAATGGGTCAACCATACCTTTATTACATAGCAGTTTAACAAGCTTTTCAGAAACACCGTTTTGTGTTGTGTCGAATTTTCCTTCAAGCAACGGAAGACCAAACTTTTCGGCCAAACGTCTTCTATCATCCGAATTTTCTAACTTTTTTAAATGCTCGTCATTAAAAGCCACAAATCTTCTCGGATTATGGCCACTTGATGCACATGTCCTAAACAACTCAAAATCTGTCACAATGCACATTTTTTCTACTGCTGCAACTTTTTGCAAACAGATTCCCTTATATGCTCTTTCTATATTAAAAAGTTTTTCTCCTGCCATGGATAGCATATAGGCTATATCGTCTATTATTATAATATCCAAGTTGGTTCTGAGTGAAAGTACTTTGTTATCGATTTCGCTAAATGTGCCACTCGATTCCCAAAATTTATGCCGCAATGTTGTAATCGGATTTTGCATTGAAAAAAGTTTAATACGATAATCTTCTCCATTTATACTTAGGGTTTCTTTGATTAGCTGAGCCGATGCGGAAAATTTCAAAGGATTAATTTCCACATCTGGTTTCGATATCGCTTCTTGAAGTGTTTTAAATTCATCACAAATCAATACATTTTCCGCTGGTAGCTCATAAATTGTTTGTGCATCAGCACTCCCATCATATTCTTTTACGGTATGATATTTCTTAAATTCTTTTTTGTAATGATCAGAAATTTCACCAACAAAATGAGTCAGTCTTCCCTCTGGTGAAAGATTGACCTTACAAGTAGAATAACTTGTTTTATTTTTTGCCGACACCTTAATTTTGAGGAGTTGAAGGCTTAAGGAACTTCCTTCTTGAAGCTTATTAAAGATGGACTCAATTTGCTCTAATGTCATTTTTTACGCTTCCTCCTCAAATCGTCATATTGTCCGTCCACATCTCACACTGGCTGATAACCGTGCTGATTGCCGTATCATAATCTTCCGGTGGATACTTATATTTTTTCAGCAAGTGCTTCACCATCTTACGCATACTCGCACGGGCAGTTTCTTTTTTCTGCCAGTCTATCGTCCGATTTTTGCGCAGCATTTCCGTAAGTTCTCTGGTTAAATCAATCAGTTCATTGTTTTGGTAGAAATCCTTGATGTTTTCTGGCTTTGTCAGAGCATCGTAAAAAGCTAGTTCCTCCTGCGTCAAACCCAGCTTTTTACCGTTGTTATACAGTTCTGTAATCTCCTGTGCCGTTTTCAGAAGTTCCTTGATGACCTCCTCGTTTGTAATCAAGCCATTGTAGTAAGAGTTCATCAACTGTGTAATCTTTTCTGAAAACTTCTGAGACTGCACAACATTTGTCCGTTTATACAGTGAAACTTGCTCTGCCATAAGTTTTTTCAAAATTTCTACGGCAATGTTCTTTTCTTTCATTTTTGAAATTTCATCCAACACCGCCGGGTCAAACAGGCTGATATTTTCATCTGCCTTCTTACTGTCAAACAAACTGATAACACCTTGACTCTGGATACTTGCTTTCAGCAGTTCATTGATTTGAGCATTGATTTCTTTCAAAGAAAGTGTCTTGCCGCCACTCCCACCATAGGTGATCTTCACCACCGTAGAACGGACTGCTTCCATATAGGCCGCTTCATGTCGCTCCTGCTCCGTGGTCATGCTGGAACACAGCGAATGCGACTGTTTCAGCAACAGAGCTTCTCGCAGGAACAGATCTTTGCGCTTGGGTGCTTTTGCGTCCAGAACAAAGTTTACGCCGCCAGTGACCAGCTTTGCCATCATCAACGGAGAACCGCCAATAAATCCGCTGAAATCAAAGCCGTGCAACAAATCTTTGCACACCTGAAGCTTTTCCTGAAACTTTGGATAAGCAACTTTGGCAATGTCCATATCGCCATATCGGGACTGGTCACGCTTGGTATACTCCTTCATAGCGGCTTTGAGGGCAGATGCAATGCCAACGTAATCTACAATCAAGCCGCCCTCTTTGTCCTTAAACACGCGGTTGACACGCGCGATGGCCTGCATCAGATTGTATCCGTGCATTGGCTTGTAAACATACATCGTAGCCAGTGAAGGCACATCAAAACCTGTCAGCCACATATCCACAACAATGGCAATCTTCATCGGGTCATCGTTGTCTTTGAATTTCCGGGCAAGTTCTTCTTTGTGAGATTTTGTACCGATGATTTCTTTCCAATCCTCCGGGTCATTGTTGCCACCCGTCATAACTACGCCGATTTTTTCGTTCCATGTCGGGCGCAGCTCCAGAAGTTTTCGATAAATCTTCATCGCAATCGGGCGCGAATACGCCACGATCATCGCCTTGCCCGTCAAAAGATTAGCGCGGTACTTTTCGTAATGGTTGACAATATCTTCGCACAGGGATTGAATGGTAGACTCTGCTCCCAACACACTCTCCATCTGCCCCAACATCTTTTTGCTTTTTTCAATCGTTGCAGCGTCCGATTGCTGTTCCAGCGCATCGTAGGTCGCATCAATCAAGGCCAGCGTATTTTGGTCAAGGTGGAGTTTGATAACACGGCTCTCATAGTAAACCGGACGCGTTGCGCCATCTTCCACCGCCTGTGTCATATCATAAATATCGATATAATCACCAAAAACTTCACGCGTATTTCTATCTTTTGCCGAAATAGGTGTTCCTGTAAAGCCTATGTAAGTTGCATTCGGCAGGGCATCATGAATGATACGGGCATTGCCAATGACCGTATGTGCTTCTTTTTCACCCTGTTCATTTTCTTTGATGACAATTTTTTCATCAAAACCATACTGTCCACGGTGGGCTTCATCAGCCATCACCACAATATTTCTCCGTTCGGACAGCGGCTTTTCGCCACGCGCAAACTTAAACATCGTGGTGAAGATAATGCCGTTTGCTTCTCGACCATCCAGCAGCTTGCTCAGATTTTCCTTGCTGGTTGCCTGTATCGGTGTCTGGCGCAAAAATGGTGCGCATTTGGCGAACTGCGTGTAGAGCTGATCGTCGAGGTCGATGCGGTCCGTCATCACAACGATGGTAGGGCTATCCAAAGCTTCTTGCAGTAAATGGGCGTAGAATACCATCGACAACGATTTTCCGCTGCCCTGCGTATGCCAGAACACACCACCCTTGCCATCCGTTTTAGTGGCAATTTTGGCTTTTTCAATTGCTTTCCGCACCGCGAAATACTGATGATACCCCGCCAGAATCTTGAACTGCTTCTGTCCATCGCCAGAGAACAGAATAAAGTTTTTCAGGATGTCCAGCAACCGCTCTTTCTGGAACATTCCCTCATAGAAGGTATCAAACTGCGCATACGCAGTGTTTTCATAATCACCGTCTTTTGTTTTCCATTCCATAAAACGGTCAAGTCCAGAAGTAATTGTTCCCGCCTTGTTGCTCGAAAGGTCACTGATTACGCAAATTGCATTATAATAGAACATCGAAGGGATGTCCTTCATGTAGTTCCGAATCTGGTTGTATGCGTTTTCTGCACCCACTTCGTCCTTGGAAGGACTTTTCAGTTCCATCAAAACCAGCGGCAAACCATTGATAAACAAAATAATATCCGGGCGGCGGTTGTTTCCATTTTCCACGAAGGTATACTGGTTTACCACATAGAAATCATTTTTGTCTGCATCTGCATAATCAATCAGCTTTACTACCGAAGACCGTTCTTCACCCTTGACTGCGTATTTGACCGTGATACCGTTTTGCAGATAGTCCATAAAAATAATATTCTTCCGCAATAGGCTTCCCGCATCAAAATCATTCAGCTTCAAGATGGCTTCATCAATCGCCACAGCCGGAAGGCTGCGATTCAGCCTCACCAGACAATCCCGCAAAACATCGTCCAGCAGAGGGCGGTTGTAATCAGTCCGGTTCATATCAGGAGCGTAAATGTGGGTATAACCCATATTTTCAAATAGTTCTATGACTGCTTGCTCAAAGGTATCTTCGGTAAATGAAAGCATGATTTTTTCTCCTCAACTATTATCCGAAGTTGCTGTATCCGATTCTTGTGCAATAGCATTTATAATATTTGTGACGATAGACTGTGCCGCTCTTTTTGCCATCGCACGTCCTATCGGCGTACCATTATCCAATGTGTCCGTCAGTGCCAATCGAACTTTACTGAGTCCAATTTCCTTACGATACCAATCCGGCATCAGATTTTCCCGAATTGCAATATAGCACTCATCAAAAATTGCTGGATTTATTTCATCCCGCAGTACCCTCTGAATAATCTCATCCACTTTATCGTCTGAAATATCCGAATCACATACTTCTCTAATATTTGTTACCGGAACTTCTATTTTCACAAACCTATCGACCATAGGCTTTTGTATATTCGCATAATTGCTTTTAATATATGCCATCTGGTGCTCAAGTTCCGGGAAAAGTGTTCCTTCATTGATATTATAAAAACTTAGTTCTTCTAAAATTGCACTTTTTCTTCCCGCTGGTATTCTGAAACTTTGAAGTTCAAACTCATCTTGAACATCACTATATGCCCGTTTAACGATGCTCTGTCCAATTTTTTCTTTGAGTTGAACATTATATTTTCCACAGATTAGAAAAGAGCCACTTTGCCGTACCAGTCTTTCATTATTTAAGTTGGAAATCACAAAATAATTTCTTTGAATAATTGAAAGCAAGCTTTTATATTCACTTGCCCTACACTCTTCTGCTTCTTTATCCGTATAAATCCCGTACTTGTTCAAATCCGAAAGCAGCTTTTCTAATGTATAATCGCCCGAAATTTCATAGCTTGCTAAATATGTCAGCACTTTGATCTCTATGTCGCTATAACTTTTTCCGTAATCACGCTTATAATAGATTTTTCCATCGGTCGGCGGCAATAATGTAGTTTTCCCGCCAGTTATCTTTTTCTCTTGATTTTTTTGGCAAGCAAAATACAGTGCTACTAGCGGATTCTCCGTCACGTCCAACAGTCTTGTCGGCAACCCGTAGTGCTGCAATTTTGCGAGTTTTTCAAAATCTGTTGTCAGTTGCCGGAAGTCATCGGGATTTCGTGTGTAAGCTGCGTTTATCAATTCTGCTTCATGTGGTAGCATCCCACCACGGAACACTCCCGGCATGACATTCCATTCGTTGCTGGCCTGTCCACGGAAGAAAAAGTGCTTTGTGCTCACTTCCGCGCCTTCCTCTTTCTTTATGGTTTCCTTTATATCAGAAATGTAGGTCAGGTAGCTATTAAGGTTTGTAACAACGCATTCCCTCGAATTTCTTGTCTTAGCATTATCAGAATCTTCCATATTATTCCTTCATTTCTTTTATAAACGATAATTTAGAGCAGCAAGCCGCCACCTATTTTCAAGAATTATTTATCAACAATGCAAATCCCGTGTGGCAAATCAGCACAATAAGTGACCTTGGAACTGTTGTGGGCGGTAGTACGCCTTCAAAAACCAAGCCTGAATACTATACCAATAATGGTATTGCGTGGATAACGCCAAAAGATTTATCTATCAACAAGTCCAAATTCATATCTCATGGCGAAAATGATATCACAGAACTTGGTTTGAAGAACAGCAGTGCAACAGTCATGCCCAAAGGTACAGTATTGTTTTCATCACGTGCTCCCATCGGATATATTGCAATTGCATCTAATGAAGTTACAACCAATCAAGGCTTTAAGTCTGTTATACCTTACTCGGAAATTGGAACAGCGTTTGTATACTTTTTCTTGAAACACAGTCTTCCGGTTATTGAGAGTGCAGCATCAGGCTCGACATTCAAAGAAATTTCAGGAAGTGCCATGAAGAATATCCCCGCCATCATTCCTGATCGGAACACACTTGACCAATTTAATAGTTTCTGTGCGCCAATCTTTGCACAACAAAAAATCTTGGAAGAGCAAAATCATTCACTTGCTATGCTAAGAGATAGTCTGTTACCTAAACTAATGTCTGGCGCAATTGATATCGCGAGTATTCAGCTCTAAGCCGCTAAATTATCGTTTATCTTTTGATTCAGTTCTATCTTTCTATCTATGGACAAAAGTAGAGAGACTATTCTTTCTTGTGTAGTATAATCGGGAAGGTTAATGGCTATATTTTGAATATTTTTGATTGGCAACTTGGCTTGAACAGCTCCTACTGTTCCACATCTGATTTCTTGTTGCCCACAATCAGACCTTAAATAATAATACAAAAAGTCCCGGTTCACACCATGAAAAGATGACAGTTTAACACAGTTTTCAGTAAGATTTGCTCCATCTAACGTTCTACCAACAATAGCCACAAGACCAATCGTACCCACAATAGACAATACCACATCGCCCGTCTTAACTGTATATTTTGAAATTACCTTTTGTGTTTCGTTGTCCACGTACTCATACGAATTGTCTAATTCGAGTAGTCGTTTATTATTCAAGTCTCGTACCCGAATATACGGATGTCCATTTGGAATGTTAATCAATCCAATCCCTTTAGGAATTCTTTTTCCACCTTTAACATTGGCAACTTCGCCCAATTTTACTTCTCTGGTTTTCATTTTATCCTCTCACTCATCCAATAAATTTCCTGTGTGCCAATTTCACATTTTGCTGTTTTACCATCGCATAGTGCATCGTTGTGTCGATTTTCTGGTGTCCTAAAAGCTGCTGCACCTGTTCAATCGGCATTCCCTTGTCAATCGCTGACGTTGCCAATGTCCGCCGGAATTTGTGTGGATGCACTTTATTTAGCTTTAATCGCCGCCCCAATTCACGAAGCATCGTTTCCACACCGCCGATCATCAGTCGTTCATGCGGCTCTTTCAATGTCACAAAGAGTGCTGGATTGCTGTCTGACCGTTCATCCAGATAATTTTGAAGGTGGATCTTCGTCCGTGCGTCAAAGTATACCAATCGTTCCTTGTTGCCCTTACCAAATACAACACATTCGCGCTCGTTGAAATTGATATCCTCCCGATTAAGTGTCACCAATTCCCCGACACGCATTCCAGAAGATGCAAGCAAATCAATAATCGCCAAATCTCGTACTGTTGAACAGTTGTCACGCATCAGTTCCAGTGCTTCATCGGTGTACGTTTCCTTGATGATTTTGGCGGTTTTCACTTTGTGAATCCTGCGGACAGGGCTTTTCACAATGAAATCTTCATCTTCCAGCCACGAGAAGAAACTGGAAAGAATACGCCGGATATTGTCAATCGTAACTTTGCTTGAGTGCCGCTGTGCCTGATAATCCGTCAGATATTTTCGCAAATCGTCCGTTGTAATTTGCTGCGGTGATTTTCCAACGCCATTCAGCATCGCTGCAATAGTTTTTGAATAATAGGTCAGTGTTTTCTCGGAACAGCCTTCTATCCGCTTTGCCGTAATGAACGCTGCTACCGAATCTTGTTCATCAACCTTTGGCTGCTCTTCACCCATTTCAATTATGACACCTTGAAATGACGCTTCCAGCACTGCTTTCAAATGTAGCAACTGTTCGTTATTGAGATACGGCAGCATTTTTCGCTGTATCTCGTTGATAATTTGTTTTTTCATCGCCGTATCTCCTTATTACGATTTCAGAGAACGGCAGCAGTGGCAGTTTCTCCGTAGAATCTCCCGCCACTGGTGAGAGTTATTGAAATTCAGGTAAACGATAATTTAGAGCAGCAAGCCGCCACCTATTTTCAAGAATTATTTATCAACAATGCAAATCCCGTGTGGCAAATCAGCACAATAAGTGACCTTGGAACTGTTGTGGGCGGTAGTACGCCTTCAAAAACCAAGCCTGAATACTATACCAATAATGGTATTGCGTGGATAACGCCAAAAGATTTATCTATCAACAAGTCCAAATTCATATCTCATGGCGAAAATGATATCACAGAACTTGGTTTGAAGAACAGCAGTGCAACAGTCATGCCCAAAGGTACAGTATTGTTTTCATCACGTGCTCCCATCGGATATATTGCAATTGCATCTAATGAAGTTACAACCAATCAAGGCTTTAAGTCTGTTATACCTTACTCGGAAATTGGAACAGCGTTTGTATACTTTTTCTTGAAACACAGTCTTCCGGTTATTGAGAGTGCAGCATCAGGCTCGACATTCAAAGAAATTTCAGGAAGTGCCATGAAGAATATCCCCGCCATCATTCCTGATCGGAACACACTTGACCAATTTAATAGTTTCTGTGCGCCAATCTTTGCACAACAAAAAATCTTGGAAGAGCAAAATCATTCACTTGCTATGCTAAGAGATAGTCTGTTACCTAAACTAATGTCTGGCGCAATTGATATCGCGAGTATTCAGCTCTAAGCCGCTAAATTATCGTTTATCTTTTTGTTTACAACTATTTTCTGATCAATGCATTCAAAAATTGTCACTATTTTTTCTTGTACAATAATGGATTCCGGATAGCATATCATAATTTCATCTAGTAAGCGTTCTCTATTCAACTCGGTCTGACCAGTAGAGCCTTCATCTAGTTGTAAAATCTCGCTCTGATGTGCTTTTATTGCATATCCAAGATACCGTTGCATGACTTTTTCATTCGCACGAAGAATAATCATATGTCCATCAACCGTTGTTCGGCAAGGGACACTTCTAATTTGCGCAACGCGTCCTGCTGTTCCAGTGCCTGTCGAATTAATGAGAATATCATCTTTTCTTATAAGCCGTTCGTCAGGCACCTTCTTTTGAGTCATATTATGTAATCTTGCTTCGGCATAACTTATCTGAAAATTTCTATTACATTTTTGGTTCAAAACGCTTATTGTTGTACCCGTTGACTTTTCCGAATAAATCGGTGCAATTCCTTTAGATATATATCCAACCAATTCACGAAGCGGAACTTTATGCCATTCAGATTTCATACCCAATCGCCCCCAACTTCTCCTTGATTTCCGCTTCCAGCTTATGCGACTGCTTGAACAAATCCGAAAGTTCAGAAGTCAATCGAGCCATTTTTTCTTCAAAAGGTTCACCATCGTCTTCCTGTTCCTCAACGCCAACATAACGACCCGGTGTTAAAATATAATCTTGCTCCGCAATTTTCTCTGTATCAACAACTGCGCAGAAACCTTTTACATCTTCCAGTGTACCATTAACATAGGCATTGTAGGTATCGGAAATCTTTTTGATATCCTCATCGGTCAATTCACGCAGCTTGCGGCTCACCATATCGCCCATCTTTCGGGCATCAATAAACAGCGTTTTACCAGCCTGCTTCTTGTGCTTGGAGATAAACCAGAGCGACACCGGAATCTGGGTCGTATAGAAAAGCTGTGTCGGCATGGCAATGATGCAGTCCACAAGGTCAGCATTCACAATATTTTTGCGGATGTCACCTTCACCGCCAGACTGAGAGGAAAGAGAACCATTTGCAAGCACCATACCCATGCGGCCGCCCGGTGCAAGATGATAAATCATGTGCTGAAGCCATGCAAAGTTCGCGTTGCTTGCAGGCGGCATACCATACTGCCAGCGTACATCATCTTTGAGCTGCTCTGCGCCCCAATTCGACAGGTTAAAAGGGGGATTCGCCATAATATAGTCTGCCCGCATGGTCGGATGCTGATCATCGAGGAATGTGTCTGCTGCATACTTGCCAAGGTCGGGTTCAATGCCACGAATGGCAAGGTTCATCTGTGCCAGTTTCCATGTGGTCGGGTTGGAATCCTGTCCATAAATCGAGATATCGTTGATATTTCCACTATGGTTCTCTACAAATTTTGCAGACTGAACAAACATACCACCACTGCCGCAGCAAGGGTCATACACTCGTCCCTTAAACGGTTGCAGCACTTCCACCAGTGTCCGCACAACACAGGACGGTGTAAAGAACTCGCCGCCACGCTTGCCTTCCTGCTCTGCAAACATCGACAGGCAGTATTCATAAGTGCGCCCCAGAATGTCCTTTTCGCTGCCGTGTTCAATCATTTTGATGTTCGTAAACAGGTCAACAACTTCGCCCAACCGACGTTTATCTAGTTCCGGACGCGCAAAATTTTTCGGCAGAATATCTTTTAGGCGCGCGTTTTCTTTTTCGATAGCACGCATTGCATCATCGATTACCTGACCGATTTCGGGATCATGTGCCTTTGCAGAAACATCGCTCCAACGCGCACCAGCAGGCACAAAGAAGATTCCTTCCGATGTGTACTCGTCACGATCTTCCTCAAAACCATCACCGTCTGCAACCAGCTGATTGTACTTATCTTCAAAACGATCCGAAATATATTTCAAGAAAATAAGACCAAGGACAACGCCCTTATACTCCGAAGCATCCATGTTGCCCCGAAGTACACAGGCCGCATTCCAAATCTGTTTTTCAAATCCAATGTCGGCGGTGTTTTTCTCTGCCATGGTTCAATACCTCCGTTTTAGCTCAACAAATTCTGCTCTGAGTATAGCACAGATGTGCCGATTTTCCAATTTGTGCGCATAAAATCTTTGCTAGACGCTTCGATTTTCAGTAGATAAGTCCTACTATTACCGCTTTAGCACAATAAATTTTACAAAACCATCTTGACGCACCCTGCAAACCATGATATTCTCTGTCACAAATCCCACCGATTTTGTGGATTGGTTTGAAACCATCCACAAGATGTGGTCGTGTTCATTTTGAACACTGCCTCGCCGTGGATCATCCCTGAAAGATTAACCGCCCCGCAACACACCCGATTCATTTTGCCGCCGATTCACCCCGACAAAATCCATCGCTGCGCTGCTTGGGCGGTATTTTTCTTTATGGGAAACGTACCTTGAAAATTTCATAAGCCGACCGGACGTGATACCGACTTTTCGTCAACGCCGCTGCAAAACAGGGGCAGGAACTTCGTTCGGAGCAAACGGTGACCCACATACATGAGCAGCACAACCTCTACTTATTTTTTGCGCCTTAACAATTCTGAAACAATTACCCAGAAACGGTTTTGAGCGCAGCGGTAGAGGGCAAGAACCGTCCCGTGGCCACAAATTTTCAATTCTTGAAAATTTTCTGTCCATCCGGGACTTCACTTCTGCAATGCGTCTGCATTTCCGAAGTGATCTTGTTGGGGCGTGCCTGCCCCAAACCCTGCTCATATTCGCACCTTGCGGTGCGAAAGAACGGCGTGTCGTGCTTACATAACTTCACCGAGGAGTTATCGAACAGACAGGAGGTACAATGACCAAAACGAATGTTCAACCGATTCCTAGCAATTCCCAGCACCACGACACGCCGAACAACAAAACGCACGTCATCAAGTTCCGTGTGACAGCGGAGGAAAAAACGTCACTGGAACTCACTTGCAAACTCCTGAATCTCTCCCTCTCCACTTTTATCCGCCGTGCCATCCACAACGTCAAGATCGAGAAAACGGTCATCGTTGCCGGCGGCGGAGAAGCGACCCTGACTGCTGTTTCCACTTTGCTTGCCCAGTGCAGCAAGGTGGGCAGCAATCTCAACCAGCTTGCAAGGCACTTCAATTCCGGCGGTGCAGACACCGAGCAGATCCGGGCGAAACTCCTTAACGAACTTGCAGACCTGACTGCATTTCGGCTCAACGCCGAGAAAGTTCTGGGTGAACTGTATGGCAACGCTCAAGCATATAAGCTCTAAAAACTCGGACTACACCGCCATTGAATCCTATCTGGTTTACCAGCACGATGAATTTTCCGGCAAGGTAATTCTGGACAAGCAAGGCCGACCCATGCTGCGAGAATCGTACCTACTCGACACCCTTGAGTGCGGCGATTTCTCGTTTGCAACAGCCTGTCTGCTGGCAAACCGCAAGTATGGTAAGAACACCCAGCATGGTGATATCAAGAGCCATCAATATATCATCAGCTTCGACCCGCGCGATGCAGCCGACAACGGCTTGACTATGGAAAAGGCACAGGCCCTTGGCCTGAAGTTTTGTTCTGAAAATTTCCCCGGTCATCCTGCAATCGTCTGCACCCACCCCGATGGACACAACCATTCGGGAAACATCCATGTCCACATCGTGATCGGCAGCATCCGAACACGAGAAGTGGAGCGCAAACCCTTTATGCAGAAGCCCCGCGACTGGCGCGAGGGCATGAAGCACTCCAGCACCGCCCAGACCATGCGGCACTTGCGTGTTGAGGTCATGGAGCTGTGCGAGGGTGCCGGACTGTACCAGATCGACCTGCTCAACGGCTCGAAAGAGCGTGTGAGCGAAGCTGAGTATTGGGCGCGCAGGCGCGGTCAGCAGAAGCTCGACCTTGCAAACGCAGCCCTTGCCGCAACTGGACAACAGCCCAAGCAGAAGAAGTTTGAAACCGTAAAAGATACCCTGCGGAAACAGATTTCTTCGGTGCTGTACCGTGCTACCAGCTTTGAAGATTTTTCTGATAGGCTTATGCAACAGTATGGCATCACCGTCAAGGAAAGCCGTGGACAACTCAGTTACTTGCCTTCCGGCAGAACGAAGTTCATCCGGGCGAAACATCTCGGTGACAAATTCGATAAGGCGGCAGTGCTTGCCACGTTGCAGGCAAACGCCGAACGCAAACCTAAGGTGCAGTTCAAACAGGATACCATCGGGAAACTGATCGACATCCAGTCGAGGATGACCGAGGGCAAGGGCATCGGCTATAAGCGTTGGCTCACGAAACACAATCTCAAAGTTATGGCACAGACCGTGAAGCTTCTGCAGGAAAAGGGCTTGACCGACGAGGACGCCCTGAACCAGCGCATCACCGAACTGGAAACCAAGTATCACGACTCGCTGGCGGTGGTGAAAGACCTCGAAGGTCGCATGAAAGCCAACAATGAGCTGCGCTATCACATCGCAGCCTACACCAGCACCAAGAATGTCGCACAGCAGTTAAAGACTGCCAAACGACCCGCAGCCTTTGAGGAGCAGCACCGTGCAGAGCTGACAGCGTACCGGGCGGCAGCAGCCTATTTCAAGGCAAACAACATCACCAAGCTGCCCAGCCCGAAAAAGCTGGAAGCCGAGTATGCGCAGCTGGCATCCGAAAAGGCAAAATTCTACGAGCAGTACAAGGAAGCCAAAGAAGAACTGCTCAAACTGAAAACCGCAAAGCAAAATGTTGCGCTATTTTTCCGGGAGGAAGAACCGGCGCAACAGGAGAGATAAAGGAGTGTGCGTATGATCAATCTGAAAATCGACCCGGAGTTCCAGTCCCAGATCCCTCCTCTGACCGATGATGAATTTAAGCAGCTTGAAGAAAACATCCTCAAAGAGGGCAAGCTGATCTCTCCTTTGATCGTGTGGAACAACACCCTTGTTGACGGCCACAACCGTTATGCGATTCTTCAGAAACATCCCGAAATCTGCTTTTCTACCATGCCGCTCCGCTTTGCAAATCGTGAGGAAGCACTCGCTTGGATTTGCAAGAATCAGCTGGGGCGGCGCAATCTTTCCCCCGAACAAAAGCGTTACCTGCTGGGGAAGCAGTACGAATCTGAAAAGAAAGCCGAGAAAATCTTTCACGGCAACCAGTACACTTTAGCAAAGAAAAGTGGTGGGTCTCACGATGATACCCACCACTCCAGCATGAAAACCTGCGAGCGCATCGCAGAAGAAAACGGTGTCAGCCGTGCATCGGTTCTTCGTGCACGGCACTACACCAAGGGCATTGATATCGCTGATACTCTTTCTCCCGGCATCAAGAAAAAGGTCTTTTCCGGTGAGGTAAAATTCACCAACGATGAAATGATCAAACTCGTGCAGAGCAGTCCCGACAAGCGGCAGGATGTGTTTGCCGAGATTATGCACCCGGAGATCACGAAAGCGATGGAAGCTGCTGATGCAGAACCCAACGCCGACACTCCGGTTCCGATGCCCACAGCCGACCCGGAACAGTTCAAGACTTATCAAGTCCCGGACGAGTTCATGCGGGTCTACAAAACCTTGAGCACAGCCACTGAAATGATGAAGAACACATGGAAGCGGGTGCTCAAGAACAATCAGAGCTATCTCTCCGACCCGGAAAAGCAGAAAGTTCTCCGTTTTGCGATGCAGCGTCCTGCCCTCTATCTGAATGAGCTGGAAGCCTGCATGGAACAGATTCTCGCTGAAACCCTTGAAGAAGCCGAAAAGACCGCATAACGACAGGCACTTGTAAGCCATCAATGAGCCACCAGCCGCAAGTGCAGGGTGGAAAACTTCCGCGCCCTTGCGCCTGATAAAAATTGGAACTTTGATTTTCTCGCCCGACTTTGCTGCGGTGGGACGATCAAAGGAGCGTGCGTTTGAACAAAAAGAAAAAGTCCACAAACACTTCCCCCTATCCCGATGAAGTCATCGACCGTCTGGCACGGGCATTCTACCCGGCCATCCTTGCCTGCTGGAACAGCGAGGAAGGCCAGAGGGAGTTTGCCGCGTGGCAGGCGGAACAAGTTCATCATACCCCCAGCAAAGAAAAACAGAGCGTTCCCGACGGGGAACGCCCTGTTATACATATTGCTATTGTCTGTGGTCTTTGGCAGGGTGCGTCCTATTCAGGGGCGCACCCTGTTTTTTGTTTTGCCCTTAATCTTCTAGCCCATGGCTTCCAGCCACATTCTTCAAATATTTCTCCGGGTCACCGTTCAGAATCAGATCGGCATAGCCCAGCGGGTCATTATAAATGAGGTAGTCCAACTCTGACCTCTGTGCCATGGTAACATCCAACGCATCCTCGACCCCGGTGCAATTGATGGAAATCTTTCTCCCATCCCGGAGCAGCAGTTCCACGCAGCCGGTGTCCATGTTGAATTTGCAGACTCTTTCATCGTACTTCATAATCATACCCTCCAAATCTTGTTATTGGCTTACGGTCTATGACAAGGTATCGGAGTTTTACGCCGTCCACGGGAGCCTTCATTCTCAAACCCGAAGAAAACGAAAAATCCGAACCCTTCTCCAATCGGAAACAGGTTCGGATTTTTCTTGTTTGGTGGAGGCGATGGGAGTCGAACAATTAAATTTGATATTGCTACGTCAAAAATAGGAGGCGTTATGGCTCTATCACTTTGCATTTGCGCTTGTTGTTCGGCTTGCAAAATATCCACTTGTGCTAGGGTACAAAAAATAGTGTTACCAGAACTGTTACCAAAATCAGCCCTGCGCTTTCTGAAAAGCTGCTGTTGTTGCGGCTGCCAAATCTTCACGCTGACCCTGCAATTCATGCCGGTATACACCAGATGTGTCCATGTTCTTGCTATGGCCCACGAGCATCTTCAGCTGGCTGTCAGTCAGGACGCTGGATTCAACACTGACAAAGGTGTGCCGCAGCTCGTAAAGTGAAACTTTCGGCTCAAGCCCGTTTGCTTCCTGATAGGATTCCCAGCGGCGATAGAGCGCGTGTTCTGATGGGATCTGAAACAGCGGGGTATTGTAGTTCAGAAGTATACCTTGAGCCTTCAGAAGCTGCACCTGTGCCTCGTATGCCTCGCGAGCTTCCTTGCCCATGTCAAAAGAGCGGATTGCGTTTTCGTTTTTTCCGGTCGTCTGTTCCCGGTGCACGTTGATGCTTCGCCGAAGGTTGACCGTGTTCCCTTTGATGTCACCATACCAGAGACCAATCAGCTCCCCGGGGCGCAGGCCGGTCGCAACTGCAAAGCGATAGGCGTAGATGTACTCGTCAAATACCGGCTTTCCGTAGTAGGTACGGGTATCTACGCTAAACAGCACCTTCAGAGCGGTGGGCTGAAGAATTGTGCGTTTTCCCATTCTCGCATTCTTCGGGATAGACAGATCAGGATGCAGTGTCGTGTACTTGTTCCTTCTGCACCACTTGACAAAGGCCGTTTCCGCCGCCCGAATCGTCATAAGCGTTTTGCGGCTCAATGGCTTGTCTGAAATCGGCTTGCGCTGGTTCTTCTTCTGGGATCGCTTCCGAAACGAAACGTCGATTGCCTTTTGAAGGTCGCCCTCGGTCAGCTCGTCAATGCGGATGTTCCCGCAGGTCGGCAGGATATAGCAGTCCCCGTAACGCTGGCATTGCGTAACATAGGATGTGCCGCAGGTGAGTTTCAGCTCTTCCACCCACTCTGAATAAAGGGCGCTGACCTTCTTTTTTCCGTCTCTGATGCTATCATCAAGCCATGCATCCGCTTTTGCGTTTGCTTCCCGTTGTCCTGTTCGGCCCGGCGTACTGCTGTAAAAGCGCTTGCGGGTGCCGTTCTTCTGAACTGCGATGCACCAGCGCTTTTCCTTTTCGACCCAAAACGCTGTGTTCGTTCTCTTTTTCATCGTTCTGCTCCTTTCGGTTGAAATTGCAAAAGCATCAAATTTTTTGATATTTGTTGACAACAACAACCGTTTGATGTAACATATGGTTGTGAGCAGTTGTTTTGTGAGCTTTGGCGAGGTCAACAAAACAAAAAATGGAACCATGGAGGTAACACGCAGATGCAGGATAAAACGGCTGTTCTCGGAAACACCCCGGGTGTTGAGGAGGACGAGCGATACATTGAAAAGGCGTACAGAACTCTCTCAGAGGATAACCGCAAAAAGCTGGAAGTATACGCTGCCGCACTGCGAAGAACCCAGCTCGCACATGAAGGGACTGATTGAAACGGTTCCTTTATACATTGGCCCTTCGGCTTTGCCGAGGGGCCTTTTATTTTCCAGCCAGTTCAAATAATTCAGCGCTTGCTTCGCCAAGGGCTGTCTTTTGCCGGTCGCTCATATAAGGAAGGTAGGGTTCAAAAGCCTGATGATACTTTGCTGCCCAGTTTTCCTTTGCCTTTGATGTCTTGAGCGTCAGTATTTTGTTAGAGTACTTTATCTGGGTTCGATGTATAAGTTCTTCTATTGCGCCATCCCTGAAGTCTAAATCTGTGTATTTGTTCAGCGAATCGGTGGTAGCAGCATTCACCCCGTATTTTTTACAATCTTCAAGCATCATAAGCCGACCAACGCAAAAATCGTATCTCATAAAGAACGTTGACGGTTCAGTGGTTGACGAGAGGATTCTGGCACAATCTTGAGCCTGTTTCAAAAGCTGAGGGGCTAATATCCTTGCATTCGCACGAGAGTTGACAAGATCCATTTGCCCCATCCACTCAGGATTTGGTGAGTATTTTGAACGTTCATCTTCTTCCGCTGCTTCAACAGCCATCTTGCCAATGACCTTTGTAGCCTTTTTCAACCATTTGAAAATTCCCATTGTAAACTCCCTATAAAAAAGAAAATGGAAAACAAAAAGCAGGGCTTGCGCTCAGCAAACCCCGCTCTTACAAGTGAATGATATTCTACGCCACATGGCACCCCGTCATTCCCGGAGGATAAACATAGAACGAGGATTAACTTTTGTTTTCTTTTTCAAACTGAGCTTTGAGCAGTTCGTACATATTGACCATTGGAAGCTCGATTTTTCCATGATTAAGAACCATAGAGGACATAACCTCCATTTTTGAACGGGCAATGCCATACACCGCTGCAGAGCCGTTGAACCACAATTTTGTTTCAAAATCTTCGTCAGGTACGCTCTTATCAATCATAAACTTGCCGTGTATAACCATGTGATACTTGCAGGAAGCTTCTGAGCCATCCTGCAATGAATAAACGCCGTCAAGAATGAGCCTGACATAAGCAGCCTTCTTAGAAGGATCATCAATTGGAACTTGCTCACTGATAGAAACGGAGAGCTGATGCGTTAATTCACACTGCGACACAGCATCAATGATATTATTATCAAAAGAGCATTCCGTAAGAAAGCTTCCAAGATACTGAATGTCAGCTTCAAACTGCTTTGCATCCATTGTGTGCACCTCCGGTTGGCTTTTTAGGTGTTTCAGGGAACCGAATCAACCTTGACGAAGAAAAGTCAGGCGTTTTAAAAGCTGTGTTGTTTGCAGCATCAGACTTCACATTTTCAGGTTCGGTGGACATGATTCTTTCATCGGGCTTCAAAGGGCACTGTACCGACAGCCCCAAAGCATCGGCAATGTCAATCAAAGTGTCGATGGTATAGTTGCAATCCCCGCTTTCCCAACGGGAAACAAGGCTTTGTTTTACCCCCATTTTATCAGCAAGATCTTTTTGCGCCCAGCCTTTTGCCATGCGGGTGTCGTGTATCATTTGCTGAATTTGGATATTTACAACGGCCTTTGCAAGTTCGGCAGTAGTCATGTTTTTGGCTATGGCAGCGATAAGGTCAGACAATGTTGTTCTATGAGACATTTTCATTCTCCTTCCATAAGTTCTGCAAAACGCGTTTTAGCAATAGGTGTGTGGGTACTGTATTCAGTGTTTTTGTGTCCTTGTCTTTCGTAGAAAGAAGATAGCAAGTATATTAAACCATCTTTATAAACAAAGAAAACCCGAAGATTTGAAATTCCAAGTTTGAACCTCATAGCACAAAGGTTCTTTTGCCCTGCCAAATGTTCGATCGGTGCACCCGGAGGGCCAATTGCGGCTTCCCCATTTTCCACAAGCTGTTGAATATACGATGCTAAACGTTTGAAAAACTTATCCTCTGAACCTGATTTTGCAAGTAAGCCAGCAAGCTCATCTCGGAAAACATCATGAACAATAACTGAATTTCCATATTTTGCAAGCAACATCACTAGTTGCAGCAGTGTTTCAAGATCATTCAATATAACCACATCCTGTCTGCGCCTATGCTATTATATCACTTATAAGTGATATTTACAACACTTTTGTACATTTTTACACTATTATTATAGTAGGATGTCTGCGCTTTAAGGTTTCTTTTCTTCTTTTTCCTGCCCAAGCAGGAGCAGCTCTGCATACTCCCTCAGTTTCCGTATACTTTCGGCATTCAAGCCTTCCATCAGGCGGTCAACGTCTGACTGGGGGGCTTTTTCTTTTTGCTCAGGGGCAGCCGGGGCTGGTACAGGGGAAGGATCATCGGTTTCACCGTTGAGGTATGCTGCGCTGGTGTTCAACTCTGCAGCCCACACCTCAAGGATTTCGGGTCTCACCTTTTTGGTGCGCTTGAGGTTGCTGCCAGCTTTTGACGGCAGGCCAACAAGATCATAGAGGTGTGACTGCATCTTCCCCTGCTTCTTGCACAGGTCGTAAAACCTATCATACTGGAATGTTCCATAATCGTCACTTATCTGCATGTCACTGTCTGTTGCAGAAGGATCATCCGTCTTTCCAAGAAGGTAGTCAACAGACGTTCCAAGCGCTGTTGCAAGTGCAGGGAGGTACTTCACAGGGACATCTGCATCGCGGCTTGTTGCGTTTGCCAGATATCCTGAGCTTTTTCCGATAGCTTGGCTGAGGAATGAAATGGATACTCCATTCTTGTCGGCAAGATCGCGAATCCTCGAAATGTTCCCCATAAATAGCACCTCGCAATAAAAATTTAATGAAGAATAAAAAAAATACGAAAAAATAATAGAAAACTATTTACAAAATAATTGAATAGTAGTATAATTGCAAATGTAAAGAGCAGATATCCTACATAAATAATACTACTATATCAGTAAAAAATCAACAAGCGAGGTACAAAACGATGAAAGACTTCAACCTGAAAATCTCCGAGATCAAAAAAGTCGAGCGGTTCGCAGCCAAGAAATCTGGCAAGACCTGCTTCCTTGCAGCTATGAGCTATTCCGGCGCTGATGTGTTCGGTTGGCAGGATGTGCTCTGCGAGATGGACAGCGCCGAGAGCGGCGAGTATGTCAGCACCGTTCACCTTTGCGTTTACATGAACGACCGCCGCCGGTCTTATGTGGCCCGCGTAATGCCCACTGTTTGATGATGAAAGGATGGCTGAACATGAACGCACTTTCTATCAACATCCCCGCCAACTTTGTTGCAGACTGCAATAACACCTTAGCGTGGTACTACGCCGCCCAGACCGATACCGAGCGCCGGGCGGTCCTTGACCGTCAGACTGTTGAAGGCCTGTGGTGGGCAATCAAGTTCGTCAGCAAGCTCTGCACCCCCTTCATGAGCGACAGGGAGCTGAAGCACGCAATCCGTCTCACTCACTTCCGTGGCTCTGTATGCCCGGAGTTTAAGGCTTGAAAGGGAAATCTATTGACCCGCCTGATGATGGCTGCCCGGCAGCAGCCGAAACCATTCCGGTGGCTTCACCGGGATGGTCGCGGGAGCCACCGCACAACACAATAATTTTTGGAGGTACGAAATATGTCTGCAAATGTTGAAACGATGTTCTATGTCCGCGAGAAGCCTTGGCACGGCCTCGGCACGATGGTGCAGGAAGCGCCCACCAGCGCTGATGCCCTGCGTCTGGCCGGTCTGGACTGGACGGTTGAGGCCCGCGATATGTGGCTGAACGGCGGTTATGAGCCGATTCCCGGCTACAAGGCGAATGTCCGCAGCTCTGACAACAAGGTGCTGGGTGTGGTCAGTGACAAGTACCGTATTGTGCAGAACACGGATGCATTTGCCTTCACGGATGCCCTGATTGGTGGTGATGTCCACTACGAGACGGCTGGCAGCCTGCTGGACGGCAAGAAGATCTGGCTGCTGGCAAAGCTGCCCGATTCCGAAATCTGCGGAGATAAGACAGAGCCGTATGTCTGCTTCTCTAACACCCATGACGGCTCCGGCGCTGTCCGCGTCTGCATGACCCCTGTTCGGGTGGTCTGCAATAACACCCTGAACCTCGCCCTGAACACGGCACAGCGGGCGTGGAGCGTGCGCCATGTGGGCGATATCAGCACCAAGCTGGTGGAAGCGCAGCAGTGCCTTGAGATGGCCGGAAAGTACATGGACGCTCTGGCTGAGCGTGCAGATCAGATGGCAAACACCACCGTATCTGACGTGCGCCTGCGGAAGATCCTTGACGAGCTGTTCCCGGAAGCGGATGACATGAGCAACATCCAGAAGCGCCATGTGCAGGAGATGAAGGACGGCTACATGGTCTGTGTGATGGCCCCCGACCTTGCAAAGTTCCGCAATACCGCATGGGGCGCGGTGAACGCCATGAGCGATTTTGTCACCCACAGCGCTCCTCACCGTAACACGAAGAACTATCAGGCCAACAACTGGAACAACGTCATGAGCGGTCACTGGCTTATCGATGCAATGACCAAGGCTGTTGCCCGGTAAATCAGGAGGGCTGTGCTATCTGGCCTAACGGGCGCTTTGAGGTTTAATATGACAAGACGTGATGAAATTGACGCAGAGATCAGAAATCAGGCCGTGCGCCTGTATCCGCGCTGCACCGCCCTGTTTGAGCTGCCGACAATGGTTTACTGGCAGATCATGCAGGACAACACTCTTCGGCACAAGCCGTATAGGGTCAGTGAAGAGCGCTGCAAGAAGATCATTCTTGCAATGTCGGAGTTTGATTAAGGAGGGAAAACGATGGGAGGCTTTACAAAAGGAATCCCGGTTGACCAGCTTGTTATTGTGGCCGGTCAACCGGGACTTGTTGAAACGCTGAAGTTGATCACCGTATTTTGGGCCGCCGTTTTTATGGCAAACCACTTCGTCAGAAAATACACACCGGAGATTATGAGCTGGTATCCGCTTTATTCGACTGCTGTTGGGATTGTTTTGACTGTTGCTCTCTTATATCTCGCATCATGACGACGATATCATCAAGCAAATTAGCCCGTTGAGCGAAGCAGCAATCATTTGGATAGGCGTTTTCAATCAGTTTTTCAAAGAGAAGCATTTTTTCACGGATGTCTGTTGGCACATAGTACATTGCAAGCCTCGAATGCTCGCCAAAATCTCGTAATGTTTCAGGCGTTTTGTACTGTAATACCGCACCGGCAGAGCGAAGGTATCCATCATAGATCTCACGTTCACGCTTTTTGAGTTCTTCGCGCTCTTGATGCTTGTACTCTAACCGTTTCATTTCACGTTGATGCCAATTATTGCAGAGAGCTGTCAATATAGGGGAAATCAACGCGCAAAAAGCGACAATGAATGTGAGGAAAGCTGTCCATTCCGAAATAGAAGTTACAGGGTTCAAATTTTGCTCCATGTTTTTTACCTCCGTTCTTATTTGATTTTAACTCTTATTTGCAGTTTTTGCAAGGAAACGAGAAAATCCTATCACCGCAGCACCCACGAAAGAATGACCATCAGGCACCGGCTGGAAGGCTGGTGCTTAATTTTTTACTCCCTATGAATAAAAATATACTGAAATAATATAAAAAACTATTTACAAAATAATTGAAAAGTAGTATAATAACTAATGTAGAGAGCACCACCAAACAAACAGGAGGAATAGAAAAATGAAGAAGTCCTACATCGTCGCAATCGACTACCGCGCAACCTACAAGCCCATGACCACCGATTACAAGGTTCTGGAAGCTGACAACCTGCTGGACGCAATGAGCGAGGCAGAGAGCTATCTTGACACCGAGAAGGTTTACCTGCTGATCATCATGCAGGCAGACAAGGCAGGCCACAAGGTCAAGGGGATGCCCGGAATCAGGGAGAACACCTACATCGAGCAGATCACCAATCGCGGCAATGGCTGGCACCGCACCGATGCCGCCCACAGCGAAACCGCTTGGAGCCATACCATGTGGGTGGACGAAAGCAAGAACGCCCAGCACATCGACAGCAACGAAGTTGCTTGAAGCCCACCTGATGATGGCCCTGTGGCAGGGGCCGAAACCACCCGGCAGCCAGCCGGGCAAGGTCGTGGGAGCCACCCACAGAAAGGAGATTCGATATCGTGTCGAAGTATTACACCACCAAAGAAACCGCCAAAGCACTTGGCGTTTGCTATTCGCGGGTCTTACAGCTTCGGAAGCAGGGTCTGCTGGATGCCTACTCTCACGGCGAGAAGGGCAGCAAGAGCAAGTTTTACTTCCGCGTTGAGGACGTTGAGCGCTACAAGCAGAGCCGGGACAACCCGGAGCAGCCGCCTTTGAGAAAGGTCAGCACAAGGGAGACCGCCTGATGAACGGGCGCAATAAGTACTGGCGGGAAGCCCGCTGGGACAAGAACCAGCCTGCACGGCTGGCACACATCAAAGAAAAGAGGTCGAAAAAGCATGATGAAGGTCGTACAGGGAACGTTTCAGCAGATTCCGTACTGGAAGCTGCGGGGCCGGTTCCACAGCTGCGGCTACCGCGATCAGGAAGTCGCTGAACATAGCGGCATTGGCCGGTACACTATGAGCGCCCGGATGAACGGGCACCAGCCGTGGACAAGTAAAGAGATCGTAGCAATTTGTGAACTGTTGGACATCCGGCAGGACGAAATCGGGGAGCTGTTCTTCCCTACTGTTGAGAAAGGAGAATCCGCATGAGAATCAAATCTGGCGTTTGGTATTGGCTGGCAATGGGGAGCTTTGCGACTGGTCTGCTGTACAGCATGGGCCTCGAGGGCACCTGTCAGACCGGCGGCACCATTTCGGACGGTGCGTTCATTACGGCTATGGTGCTGATTCTGCTGGCGGTGTTCTTCATGCTGCAGGGCTTTGCAGCCGAAGCGCGTGAGAAGCGGCCCCGCAAGATTCACCATCAGCCCCAGAACACCGTGAAGATCGGTAGAAAGGCGGGCTGAGCATGGCAGTCAACAACAATATGATCTACACCCGCGTCTGTGTTGACTGCGGGAAGGTGATGCGTAATGTGGGCCGCCGCACGGAGCGGTGTCCGGAGTGCCGCGCTGTACATATCAGGGTGAAAGCTCTCGAAGCAAGCTACCGGGAGCGCACAGAGCAACTTATCCGCCAGCAGGAAGAGCGGGCCGAGGCAATCCATCAGGGCCTTGTGGACGACAACGAGCGCTTTACTGCAAGCGCAGGCACCTATGGCAAAGGCCGCATCAAAGAGATTTTGGCCGCACAAAAGAAAAAGCAGCCCGCTGGTGTTGGCTCGCCGGCAGGCTGCAAGGGTTGATGGATTTTACAGGTCACATCAACCCGAAGATAACACATTTTCGGAGGTTTTACAAGATGGAAAAAAATTATGTTGAGATTCAGGGCCGCTTTTCCAGTGACGGCAGGTTTGTGGGCGGGAACTATGTCCCGGAAGTCATCGACAAGCTGATGAACGATGTCTATTCTACCCTCGGTCAAGCAGGAAGCCTGTACCGCCTGCGCGTCACGGTCGAGGTCGAAGATCTGGGTGCCGAGGTCAAGTTCTGGAAGCCTGCAAGCGAAACGCAGCACTCCCCTGCTCTGCAGCGTTTGACCGCTGGAAAGCTGATTCCTGCACCGGACATCTCCCCTGCCGCCATTGACCCGGCACCTGAGGTGGCAGTATGAATCCGATGTACGACCTTTCCCTTGACGGCTACGGCCCGGCACTTGAGCCGCCGGATGATTACTATTTCCTGCCGCGAGGGACAGAACAGACCGAAGATCAGGAGGATGAAGAGTAATGGAAAGCACAAGCATTTACGCCGCTCTGGCCGCTGTGCAGAGCGAACTCAAGGCTCCTAAAGGGCAGTTCAACAAGTTTGGTGGGTATCACTACCGCTCCTGCGAGGACATTCTGGAAGCTGTCAAGCCCATTCTCAAGGCGCACGATCTGGCCCTTCATCTGGCTGATGAACCCGCGATGGTGGGAGAGCGGTACTACATCAAGGCAACCGCAACTCTTGCGGATTTCACGGGCCAGCAGATCAGCAGCACCGCATACGCCAGAGAACCTCTGGATAAGAAAGGCATGGACGACAGCCAGATCACCGGCACGGCCAGCAGCTACGCCCGCAAGTATGCCCTGAACGGCCTGTTCTGCATCGACGATACCAAGGATGCCGACACGGACGAGTATCAGACGGCAGGAGATCGAAACCCCGCAGGTGGGAACAAGCCGCCGAAGCAGTCCGCCCCGAAGCGTAATGCTCCTGCCCCGAAATCGCAGCCTGTACAGGAAAAGTCTTTTGTCTGCGCCTGCTGTGGCAAGCCCTTGCAGCCTGTGACCTATAAGGGCCGCACCGTGGAACCGGCAGAGACCGCCGCCAGCACCAAGAAGAAGTTTGGGCGCATCCTGTGCTGGACGTGTGCCCAGAAGCAGCCGAAGGAGGGCTGATCTATGCTGAACACGATTGCAATTATGGGCCGCCTGACCCACACCCCGGAACTCCGCACCACCACAAGCGGCAAGGAAGTCTGCTCTTTTGATATCGCCTGCGAACGCAGCTATTCTGCAAATGGCCAGCGCGAGACGGATTTCTTGCCCTGCGTTGCATGGGGCAAGACGGCACAGTTCGTGTCCCAGTATTTCGACAAGGGCAGCATGATCGCCGTCAATGGCAGCTTGCAGACCCGGAAATATCAGGACAAGCAGGGCAACAACCGCACTGCCTATGAGATTCAGGTGCGTGAGGTCAGCTTTTGCGGCTCGAAATCCCCTGACAGCATGTCTACACGGGGTTTTGATGAACGGACGGAAAGTTATGCCCGCGAAGCTAGAAACGCTCACAGCGCCCCGCAGACGGCTCAAAACTACATGGACGATTTTGCCGTAATCAACGATGATGAAGACATTCCGTTTTGAGCGGAAGAAATGAGGGAGAGAAAAATGCAAGCAAAAAGAAATATTATGCCGGAAGAGGTGCGCAATGCAAAGCTTCTTCTCAGTAAGGGCCTGACAGATGCAGAGGTCGCATCAATTATCGGTCGTTCCGTGACGGCAGTTTTCCGTATCCGCAACGGTGCATACGACTTCATGCTTGAGGATGTACCGAATGATACCCCGGATGATAGCCGGGTGTGTATCCTGCTGAAATCTATCGACAGCCGCCTGTACCAGCAGAACGAGGACATGAAGAAGGCCATTGACCAGCTGGTGGGCCTGAACAGTGCCCTTGTTGAGCTTCAGAACGAGATCAAGGTGTGCAGCTCCTGCATGTCTGCAATGTTGGATGCCCTGAACGACATCAAGAGCCAGAACAGCCCGCTGCAGGCTGAACCGGAAGCCCCTGCGAACAAGTATCCGGGCAAGGACTTTGCGAACTGGGGAGAGGTTATTGAGTATGCAGAGGAACAGGTCGTTGTGCCTGCAAACGTCACGGCCCAGATTTTTTATTTGAAAAACCGGAAGCCAGACAAGTGGAAGGACAAACCGCAGGAGAACACGACCGAAGCCCAGAATAACGACATGCAGACCCTTGCTGATCTGCTGCAGCGGCCCGTGCCTGACCGCGATATCAAGGATTTTGAGACATGAACATCCCTGCACCTTTTTCCCAAAACCAGATGCGTTTCTTCTGGAGTTGCTTCGACCACTGGTTCAATGTGGCTGAGGGCGGCAAACGCGGCGGCAAGAACGTGCTTATTACTATGGCCTACTGCACCATCTTGGAAAAGCATCCCAGCAGGATACACCTCATTGCGGGCGTATCCACTGCGACGGCCCGGCTGAACATTCTGGACTGTGACGGCTTCGGACTGAAAAACTATTTTGAGGGCCGCTGCCGTGAGGGCACCTACCAGAACCGCGACTGTCTGTACATCCAGACTGCCACCGGCGAAAAGGTGGTGCTGGTGTCTGGTGGTGGCAAAGCCGGTGACGAAAAGCTTATCAAGGGCAACACCTACGGCACCGCGTACATCACCGAAGCCAATGAATGCAGCGAAACTTTCATCAAGGAAGTATTCGACCGTACCCTGTCCAGCCCTGACAGAAAGGTGTTTCACGACCTGAATCCCAAGGCGGAGGGCCACTGGTACTACGAAAACATCCTGAATCTGCACGAAAAGAAGCAGACGGAGAACCCAAAATACGGCTTTAACTACGGACATTTCACCATTGCCGATAATATGAGCATCTCGGACGAGCAGCTCCGGGCCGTGCTTGCAACCTACGACCGCAGCACAGTCTGGTATGCCCGTGACATCCTTGGGAAAAGGAAAGCTGCCGAGGGCCTTGTATACCCTTTCTTCTCCGCCGGGCAGGACACCTATCTCTTCCACGGCGATGCTTCCCACATCGACGGGCAGTTTTATGTGTCCATCGACTACGGCACCCACAACCCCTGCAGCATGGGCCTGTGGGTCATTCATGATGGCAAGGCCCTGCGCATCAAGGAAAGCTATTTTGACAGCCGCGCCGAGCGTGTGCAGCGCACGGACGAAGAGCACTATGCCGAGCTGGAACGCCTGACCAAGGGCTATTACATTCAGGCGGTGGTGGTTGACCCGTCCGCCGCTTCCTTCATCGAGACCATCCGGCGGCACGGCAAGTATCTGGTGATCCCTGCAGACAACGACGTGCTGAACGGCATCCGCTGCGTGGCATCCCTGATGCAGGCCGGGCTTGTGACCATCCACGAGAGCTGCGCGGCATCCCGCCGGGAGTTCGGCCTGTACTCGTGGGACGACAAAGCCAAAGAGGACCGCGTCGTGAAGGAGAACGACCACGCCATGGACGACATCCGCTATTTCTGCTATACGATACTGGCCCCGCTGATCCGCTGGGCAGACTGGAGACGAAAATAATGTTTGATAGACTGCTTTTCTGGCTGCGGGAGAAAGCGCGGCTGCTGTTCGGTGAAAATACCACCGTCAGCGTCAGCGTGTCCGACAGCATGGAGAATGCCATTGTCCTGTGGGCGCAGATGTACGACAGTGGCGGGCCGTGGTGTCATGGTGGAAAGAACCCCCTTCACAGTCTGGGTCTGCCCAAAAGCGTTGCATCGGAGCTGGCCCGTCTGACCACGCTGGAAATGGAATGTCTTGTTTCCGGTAGCGCCCGCGCCGACAGCATCAACACTATGCTGCAGCCTTTCATTGCAGATCTGCGCACCCCGGTGGAATACGGCTGTGCGCTGGGCGGCATCCTGTTCCGGCCCTTCCTCGATGCAGAGGGACGCATCCAGATCGATGCTGTGCAGGGGGACTGCTTCTGCCCTACCCGCTTTGACAGCTCTGGCCGCATGACCGGGGCTATTTTTTATGACCATCTGGTGCGCGGCAACCGCATTTACACTCGTCTGGAAGATCACGAGTTTTCCGGCAGCACGTACAGCATCACGGTCAAGGCGTTCCGTTCCATGACCAGTGCAGATCTCGGCATTGAAGTCCCGCTGACCGATGTGCCGGAGTGGGCCGCGATTTCCCCGCACACTGAGTTTTCCGGCGTAGACCGCCCGCTCTGGGGCTATTTCAGGGTATCTGGCGGCAACTCTTCCGACCGGCATTCTCCGCTGGGTGTGAGCGTCTATGCGGCGGCTGTCGAGACGATCCGGGACGTTGACGAGCAATATGGACGCCTGCTGTGGGAGTACGACGGCGGCCAGCTGGCCCTTGACGTTGACCAGACCGCCCTGCGGCCCGACATCAACGGCGAGAGCGTTATGCCTCAGCGTGAGCAGCGCCTTTACCGAAACTGGTTGAACGGCAGTTCCGGGGCCAATAGCCGGAACCTTTACGAGGTGTTTGCCCCTTCCCTGCGCGATGAGAGTTATCGTCGGGGGATGGATACCATGCTCAAGCGGGTGGAGTTCCAGTGCGGCCTTGCCTACGGCACCCTGTCCGACCCGCAGAACGTGGACAAGACTGCCGAGGAGATCAGGAGCAGCAAGCAGCGCAGCTACACTACCGTCAAGGATCTGCAGCGGGCGCTGGGCAATGCGCTGACCGATCTGGTATACTCCATCAGCAAGCTGCTGGATGCCCAGTGGAACAGCGGCGCAGCCGTTTCCCCGCCGGGCGACTGCAATGTGACCTTTGACTTTGACGACAGCATCATCTCCGACCCCAAGGAGCGCAAGCAGATGTATTGGGGCTACGTTACCGCAGGCAAGTTCCCGTTCTGGCGGTATCTGGTGGAGTTTGAGGGCTACAGCGAGGACGATGCCAAGGCCATTGCCGCCGAAGCGGCTGCTGAGAACCGCAGCCCTGAAGCCCTCACCTTCGGGGGTGCCTGATGCTGCCGCCGTCTTACCTCGACCAGATGCCGGATGCCTTTGTGCAGCTCTGGCAGCAGGTCGAAGAACAGATCCTACAGGACGTGGCCCGGCGCATCTCCAAAATGGAAGCCCTGACCCCCACGGCCAACTGGCAGCTGTGGCGCTACCAGCAGACCGAAGCGGTGCGCAATGATGTGGTGAAGCTGCTGGCCAAGTACACCGGCAAGAGCGAAACGGCCATCCGCAAGCTGCTTTTGCAGGCTGCGACCGAAGCCATGGAGCGGGAGGACGCCATCTATTACCACTACGACATGGAGCCGACGCCCTTTGAAGAGAGCGCCGCCCTGAACAACCTGCTGGATGCCGGTGCGCGGCAGACCTGCGGCACATGGCAGAACCTCACCGCTACCACGGCAAACACCGTCACAGGGGCCTTTGAGCGCACACTGGACGCTGCATGGCTCAAGGTGAGCACCGGTGCCTTCGACTACAAAACCGCCGTCAAACAGGCCGTGGACAGCCTTGCGGACGAGATGCCCATGGTCACCTATCCCAGCGGCCACAAGGACAGCATCGAGGTGGCCGCCCGCCGTGCCGTGTTGACCGGTGTGAACCAGACTTGCGGCAAGCTTCAGGAAGCCCGCATGGACGAAATGGGCTGCGAGTTTGTGGAGACAAGTGCCCATGGCGGTGCACGTCCTTCTCATGCAGAATGGCAGGGACGGCAGTTTCATCGGGGCGGTGCAGTCACTTACAAGGGTAAGTATTACCCTGATTTTTATGAAGCAACACACTATGGTTCCGGCGATGGTATTTACGGCTGGAATTGTTCTCATACACATTTTGCAATTTTTCCAGAGCTGGGCGCTCCGCCCCAATGGACGCGGGAAGAGCTGCAGGAGCTGAACGCCCGGAACATCGAGTGGAACGGCAAAAAGTACACCGCCTACGAGATATCCCAGATGCAGCGTGCCCGGGAGCGGAACGTCCGCCGCTGGAAAAAGCGGTATCTGGCCGAGGATGCTGCCGGGCTGGACACCACTGACAGCGCTGTGCGCCTGAGAGCAGCCCGCCAGAGCCTTGCAGAGTTTGCACAGGCCACGGGTGGCCGTGTGGACAGCGCCCGTGTCAGCGTGCCCAAGTTCGGCAGGAGCAAAGCCGGCAGGGCGAGTGCACAGGCGCGAAAGGCAGAGCTTCCGGAGGCTAAAAGTACACGAGGAAGCGGCGGCGCATCTGGACAGAATGGGAAAACCGTGCGTAAAGTTTTGTGAAAGGTCGATACGACCAACACGAAACAGGTTGACGCGCTTAAAAATTCGTTCTGTTCTGGCTATGCAAAATCTGACGTTGAGCATATGATGGTCATTACAAAAGATGGCGAAGTCCATTATATGACCGACAACAATCCCAGAGGGGTTGACTGTTCGTATCTGGGTGGTAAACTGGAAGGTAGTTACAACATTCACACCCATCCACCGAAAACCACGCAATATTCTTTTAGCACAGACGCAGATATCCCCGGCGCATTCGCTGACGGTACTGCTGTCATGGAAGCGGTTGACTACAAATACCGCTATCGTTTTGTTGTACCTGAAAATATCACGTTTGAGCAGTGGGAAGCCGTGTGTGAGGAAGTTCGCGAGGAGCGAAATGCCGTAATGGAAAGCAGAGGGTATGGCTTCGATGATTATGAAGAAAATATCCAGCATGTCATTATTGACGAAACATGCCGCAGACTTGGCTTGAAGTGTTATCACAGGGAGAAGCGAACATGATTTATACTCTGGAACAGATTGACCAGCTCACAAAGGAAAGCGTCCGGCGTGAAAATGCGCTCATTGCTGAATATCGGCGTACACATACAGTCCCCGGCAGAGGGGTTATTTCTACTCCAGAAATTGATGCCGAGCGTGCAGAGCAAAAGCGTCTGTATGGGGAATACCTCAAAGCTCTTGCCAACAAGGATTAACCACCATCCACCCGGACGGTGGTTTTCTTTTGCCCATTTTTACAGAAAGGAACGAACCATGAAAAAGATTCTTCTCGCCCTTGCGCTTGCCGCATCCATTCTGCTGTGCGGCTGTTCCAGTGAAGCCGAAAAGGCCAACTACAACATCTCCAAGCAGGCAGATTACTTTGAGAGTGAGCGCAAGATCACCGTCTACAACGCCCGCACCGATAAGGTCATTATGGAAGCCGAGGGCTACATGTCCATCTCCAACAACTCAAACAATGAGCTGGTCTGCACGGTGAAAGTCGGCCCGGATTCCTACCGCAAGAACTACATCTACCTGAACGACTACACCATGTATGTGGTAGAGGACATCACCGGCACCCATACCGACCCCTACCACTACAAGCTCTATTTCCACACTGATATTCTGCCCAGCGTGGAAACAAAGCCGTAAAATTTAATACTCAGCGGTTGGCGCACAGCGTCAGCCGCTTTTTTATGCCGTTTTAGCTCATGTTGGCAGAGCACCGGACTTTTAATCCGGGGGTGGCGGGTTCAACTCCCGCAAGCGGCACCACAGCGGAAGGCGGCGCGTACCCCGTCTTGTCCCGTGCGGAATGAGAACCGCGGTACAAAACAGCAGGGACTTATCCACCCAACAGACAAAAGAAAGGAGCACATCGCAAGTGAAACGCGAAGATGTGAGCAAGATCATTCCGGGTATCACCTCGGACCAGCTGGACAGCATCATGAACCTGCACGGCGCGGATATCACGGCCAAGGTGAACGAGATCACCACCCTCAAGGCCGAGAAAACCACCCTGACCGAACAGCTGTCCACTGCAAACAGCAAACTCGAGGGCTACGACCCGGAGTGGAAGGCCAAGGCCGAACAGGCCAAGACCGATGCTGCCGCGCAGGTCGCTGCCCTCGAAAAGGGCTACGCTCTGGAACGCAAGGCATCCGGCCTGAAGTTTTCCAGCGAGAGCGCCCGCAAGGCATTTCTGACAGATGCCAAGGCCCAGAATTTTGCCATGAAGGACGGCGAGATCATGGGCTTTGATGATTATGTCAAGTCTTTCAAAGAGAGTGATCCCAGTGCTATCCTGCCGGACGGCGGCATGGCACGTTTTTCCGCATCGGCGACCGGCGCACCCGGCCAGCCCGCAAACGCACATGAGGCCGCAAACGCTGCGTTCCGCGCAGCGTTCGGCCAGAAAGGTTGATTCTTATGGCTATTGATGCAATTGCTCGCAATAAGGCTGAGGCCCTGATCCGGGAGCAGCTGGTGAACACCATCCAGCAGGACGTGCCCAAAAGCTCCACCGTCATGCAGCTGGGCACCCGCCTTGCCAATATGACCTCTAACCAGACCAAGATCCCCGTGCTGTCCATGCTGCCGCTGGCTTACTGGGTCAACGGTGACACCGGCATGAAAAAGACCAGCAAGCAGGAATGGGACAACGTGTATATGACCGCTGCAGAGCTGGCTGTCATCGTGCCCGTGCCCGAAGCTGTGCTGGCAGATTCCAGCTTTGACATCATGGGCGAGGTACAGCCCCGCGTCCGGGAAGCCATGGGCGCAAAGATCGACAACGCCATCCTGTTCGGCGGCGAGCGCCCCACTGAGTGGACGACCGATGTTCTGACCCTTGCGGCCAAGAACAAAGTCACCGGCCCCATCGACTATGCAAAGCTGCTGGGCAAGGACGGTCTGTTCTCCAAGGTGGAGGCTGGCGGTTTCGGCGTGGATGCCGTAGTGGGCGACCTGACCGCCAAGGCAGAGCTGCGCGGCCTTGTGGACACCACGGGCCGTCCCCTGTTCCGTTCCGATATGCAGGGTGCCACCACCTACGCACTGGACGGCGCACCGATGTACTTCCCGGAGAACGGCGGCTTTGATGCTTCTAAGGCCCAGCTGATCGCTGGCAACTTCAAGAAGCTGGTGTACTCCATCCGTCAGGATGTCACCGTGAAGCTGCTGGATCAGGGCGTTATTCAGGATCCTTCCACCAAGGATATCGTTTATAACCTCGCCCAGCAGGATATGGTGGCCCTGCGTGTGGTCATGCGCATGGGCTGGGCACTGCCGAACCCTGCCACCCGCATGAACGCCGACCGCTCCAAAGTCCCGTTTGCATTCCTGACCGCCGCTGCCGTCGCAGCATAAGGAGGCCCCATGCTCTACTGCACCTATGATCAGTATGCGGCGGCGGGCGGCACGGTGCCGGAAGCTGCTTTCGGCGTGCTGTGCAGTCGGGCTTCCCGCATGATCGATGCCGCCACCTTTGGCCGGGCGGAGAGCCACGCTGCCGGGTGTGAGGCCTGCCGGGAAGCATTGGCAGATGCCTGCACGCAGATCGTCGGACTGTTGGCCGCTGCGTCTGCGGCGGGTGCTGTGCCGGGTGCTGCCAGCGTCTCCAACGACGGCTACAGCGTCACCTTTGGCAGCAATGCCAGTGTGACCGCCGCCGCCCGGCAGGAAGCCTATGAGATCATCCGCACCGCGCTGGGCAGTGACCCGCACGGCCTGCTGTACAGGGGGATCTTGTGATGCAGACTGCCGTTACTGTTGTGAACCTCATCCACGACACTGCCACCGAGACGGACAGGCCGTTGTGCTGGGTGTTCGCCGGGTGCAGCTGGCGGGAATGCCGCTCCACCTCCGGCTCCGGTACTGCCAAGGACCCGGAGCGCACTACGCACATCCGCATCCCGGCCAGCGTGTGCACCATGGGCTATCTGCCCTACGCCCAGTGGGCGGCGCTGTCTGCGGCGGAAAAGGCCAAGCACTGGACCCTGAAACGCGGCTGGAAGCTGGTGCAGGGCGCGGTGTCTGCCTTGACCGAAGCCGAGTACGCCAAACTCGAAAAAACGCACCTGTGCTGTACGGCGGCGGCTGTCTCGGACGACCGGGAGCCGCTGCTGCCCCACTGGCACGTGGAAGGGAGCTGAGACTGTGAGCAAGCCCATTTTTGACCAGCCGGCCGGATATCGCTTCCGGGCAGACGGTGTGCAGATGTCTCTGGACTGGCGGACAAATTTCGGCGCAGAGAAAACCGCTGCTTTGCAGAAAGCACAGTTCGCCACCGCGCAGAAAGCCGCCGCTCTCATCGACCAGTACGTGCCCTTCGATACCGGCATATTGAAAAACAGCGTGAATCAGGCCAGCAAGTTTGACGAAGGCTTGCTGGTCTATAACACGCCTTATGCACGCAGGCAGTTCTATCTTCACCCTGAAGGCGAATGTCTGCACGGTGAAAATGGGCTGCGCGGCTCTTACTGGGGACAGCGTGCTTTGGCCGATTACGGTGAAGCCATTGCCTACATTGCCACACAGGCCGTCACCACATTCTGGGGAGGTTGACCATGTCCGAAGTAAAGCCCACCATTGCCGCCCTTCGGGCATGGCTCAAGACCTGCCCGCTGATCGCCGACGAGCAGGAAGCCACCGGTGCGGCCTTCCGCATTGCCGGACTGGAAGAAGAATCCACCGCCTTTTCCATCGAGGACAGCCCCGGTGATCCCATCATCACCGAGTATTTCTCCGGCTGGGACATGGCGAAGAATTACCTCTTCCTCAGCCGCCGGGAGTACAGCGAGGTGGATGCCGTTAACATCCAGAACAGCGGCTTTTTCGAGCAGCTCACCGAGTGGGTCATGCAGCAGGACTCCCGGCACAACCTTCCCGACCTCTCGGCCTGCGGCGGGAATAAAACCCCCACCGGCATTGCCGTGACGAACAGCGGCTACATCGTCACAAACAGCGCGGGCAGCTGTAAGATGCAGCTGCAAATGCGCCTGACCTACTACATGCCCAAATGAAAGGAGTTTTGATATGACCGTATCCGAAGCCATTACAAAATCCGGCATCACGCCCAGCGCGTCGTATACCGGCATTGAGACGGCGAACGATTTTGTGCTGGCGTTCCAGATCGAGAGCACCCAGACCAAGGAAAGCCAGTGGATCGTCTGCGCTGACCATGTGAAGGAGCATTCCGGCTCCCTGAACGCCACCACCGAGGATGCCCAGTACATCCGCACCGGCAACGTCACCGAAAAGACCGGCACACAGCGCACCCTTACCGTCAACGGCGACCGCTGCGTGGGCGATGCTTTTCAGGATTTTGTGCTGAGCCACAAGATCGTGTACGGTACCGGCAGCGATATCATTGTGCCGTACATCTACTTCAGCCTGCGCACCGGCAAGGGCGAGAAAGGCAGCGCTGCCATCATCGTCACCAGCGACGTGGGCGGTGCAGCCGGTTCCAAGGCCACCTTTGCCTGCGATGTGAAGGCCATCGGCACGCCGGACGAGTTTAACTACACCCCCGCCACCCAGTCCGCTGAGCCTTCCAAGGCCGTCAAGGGCTGATTTTTTTCAAACACAGTCCCCGCTCCACACCGGAACGGGGATCTTTTATGCCGTGATTAGTTTTCTCCGGGGCAGAACCGGGGCACGGCTCAACTGAAAGGAGCCAGAACATGGTTATTTGTGGACAGGAATTTGAATTTTCCCTGATGAACGCCAACGACCTTGACCGCTTTGAGGATGCCAACGAGCGGATGCAGCGCCGGAGCGCCGAGGAGTCGGAGCAGTTCCGGCGCGGCGGTATCCGTCTGGGCGATCATGCACGTGCACAGGCACGCATTGCCATGGACTGCATCGACGAGATCCTCGGTGCAGGCTCGTCCGACCGTCTGGGGCTTAACGAAAACTACATGGCACCCATCTATGACGTGATCGAGGAACTGGGCAATGCCTTTTCCGCTGAGAAGCAGCGCTATGCCGCAAAGCCTTCCCAGCCCATGAACCGGGAGCAGCGGCGCGCAGCGGCAAAGCAGCAGCGCAAGCAGAAACCCGAGTCCCGCAGCGAGGGTTTCCACCCGCAGGTGGCAAGCCGCCTGGCGCAGCAGCCTATCACCCAGACCAACACTTTCTGGCCGGACACGGAAGCCGGGACCCGCCGCAAGACCGACCAGCTGATCGATGCCCGGCAGGCTGTGAATGCCCTGCGGGACGACCCTGACGCCATGCAGCAGCTGGCGGCATACGCACTGCAGATCGCCGCAGAGCGCCATGTCTGATCTGCTGCTGGACGAGTTGCCCACCCGGTGGCATGGACACGAGATCATCCCGGATTTCCGGCCCATGGTCTGGCTGGTCAACACCTATGTGCGCGGCCAGACAGGAGATGATCCCATCGGTTTTGCGGTCAGCGCCCTCTGGCGTTTTTACAAAGACCCACACTGTTTTCTGAATGACCCTCAGAAGATCATCGACGCCTACGGGTATATGATCGAGTTTTATAAGGCGGGCGAAAAAGCAGCCGAAAGCGCCGCGGCTGAAAGCAGTACCGCGCCCTCTTCCGGTCTTGCCTTCGACTACCAGTGTGATGCGGGGTACATCGTGGCGGCGTTCCAGCAGGCCTACAGCATCGACCTGACCCGGGAGCGGGTGCACTGGTTCCGCTTCCGGGCACTATTCGCGGCCCTGCCGGAGGAGACCCTCATGGCCAAGATCATGAGCTGGCGCACCATGGACCTGTCCGAGTACGAGGGCAGTATGCGCGACCGCTACGCCGACCTTCAGGAGCGCTTTGCCCTGCCTGCTGAGCTGAGAGGGGGTGCCGCCCGTGTCGTTTCGGTCGAAGAGCACGATGCCGCGTTCCTCGCACGGTTCCGGCACTAGCCGCGCCCCGGTGCCCTGCCCCTACTGCGGCCGGGCGCTGCCGGTGTGGGCAGAAAATGCCGCATCCGCCCATGGCCTGTGGGTAAAATGCAAAAATCCCGCCTGTAAGCGGGAGGTAGAGATCAAGTTATAACAGCCTGTGCCCTTGTGCCCGCGCTCCGAATGAGAGGTGGACACAGTGGCAGATTTCAGCATCACCGGTGAAGTAAGGCTGAACAGCGACCCGGCCGAAAAAAGCACCAGCAAGTGGACGGTAGCCGCCGGTCAGATGATCGCGGACTTTGCAAAACAGGCATCGTCCAAGCTGGCCGAGGTGGTCAAGAGCGGTGTGGATTACAACGCCACCATGGAAAGCTACCTGACCAACTTCAAGGTCATGCTGGGCAGCGAGGAAGCCGCCGCAACGAAGCTTTCCGAAATCCGCAAGATGGCGGCATCCACGCCCTTCTCGCTGGATGACCTGACCAGCGGCACCCAGACCCTTTTGCAGTTCGGCATTGCGGCAGACGACACCACCGGCGTGCTGCAGCGGCTGGGCGATATCTCGCTGGGCAACGCCGAAAAGCTGCAGACCCTGACCCGCGCCTACGGCAAGATGTCCTCGGCACAGAAGGTCACGCTGGAAAACGTCAACATGATGATCGATGCGGGTTTCAACCCGCTGAACCAGATACCGGCATTCTGGGCACCTTCGATGATCTGTACACCGCCGTCAAGAATCAGGACTGGCTGAGCATCGGCAAGTGGGTGGCAAACACCATCTACGGCGGTCTGACTGCCAACCAGAAGAAGCAGGTCAAGAGTTTTGCCCTTGGCATCGTGACTAAGCTCAACGAAGCGCTGGGCGGTGCCCGCGACCAGCTGGTGCAGGGAGCTATCGACCTTGGCGGGCAGATCGTGAACGGCCTGACCGGCGGCTTCTCTGAGGTCTGGCAGCAGGCACAGGGCCTTGGTTCCACCCTCGTGTCGGTCTTTCAGGGCCTGCAGGGGCCGCTGAGCACGGCGGCTCTCGCCATCAGTCAGGGCCTGAGCGGCGGTCTGCTGTCCAGCTTCCCCACCATTTTTGCGGGCGTCGCTTCCCTGATCGGCGCGATCGGTGCAGCCTTTGAAGGCCTGTTGGCCGCGATCTCCGCCGCCATGAGTGCTACCGTTTTTGGCATCCCGATGGGCCTGATCGTGGCAGCGGCAGCGGTCGCGCTGGGCGTTGCCATTGCGGCCATCGTGGGCAGCATGGGCGGCTCCAAAAAGAACGTAAGCCACGGCGGCGGTTCCTCTGGCGGCGGTTCGTCCGGCTCTGGCAGCATGGGCAGCGTGGATATCACCACCGGCACCGGTAGTCTGGAAGATGCCATCAACGCCAACACCAAGGCGCTGGAAAAGACAAACTCTGCCCTTGCCGATATGATCCGGCAGGCGGGGGCACTGGTGCTTTCCGACAACATGCGTCTGGGCAGCACCGTGGCTGCATCCGGCACCGCACAGGTGGTGTCTGCTGCCAACAGCTACCACCGGGAGGGCGATACCAACATCACTCAGAACATTTACAGCAAGGCCCAGACGGCGGCAGACCTCCAGCGGGAAGCCCGCTGGGAAGCCGACAAGGCCAAGACCCGCAAACGATGAAAGGAGGACACTGTGTTATTTAAGGACCATCTCAAGATCGTGACAGATGCCGGTGCCGTCCTGCATCTGGGCTGGGACTACGACGCTCCTTACGTTCTCGACCCGCTGAACGGGGTGGATGTGGACCTGCAGACCGCGCAGGGTGTCAATCAGATTGGCGACACCGTGGAGGGGCAGAGCGTCTCCGGTGTGTCCCGCACCCTGTCGGTCGTGTTCTGGGGCAGGGATGCGTTGACCCGTGCAAGAGCTTTTACCAAAAAGCTGCCCTACTTCACCAAAGGCACCCTCTATTTTGGCGACCACTATTTCACCCGCTTCGTGCTGCAAAAACTGCCTTATTTTTCCAGCTACACGCCGGACCCGCGCTGTGAGCTGATGCTCTACAGCGAAAAGCCCTTCTGGTACGACCTCAACGCCGTCAGCAGCGTGCTGGGCGGGTACGAAAAGGCGTTCCGCTTCCCGGTGTGCTACGACAGCCACATCTACGGCATCAAACGGGACGGCACGGCGGCAGTGCTGCGCAACGAGGGTTCACTGCCGGTGCCCTTCACGGCCACCCTGCGGTGCGACATGCCGGTGACACACCCCAAGGTGGTGGATCTGCAGACCGGGGCCTTCATCGGCTTTGACCTGACCCTGCAGCCGGACGAGACGCTGGAGATCTACCGCAGCACATCCGACCGGCTGGCCTGCACCCTGACCCGGGCAGGCGTGACCGAGAACATCTTTGCAAAGCTGGACGAGGACAGCACCCTCACCGAGCTGCAGCCCGGCGATAACATGCTCTCCATGCAGGCCGAGAACGGCTCCGGCTACCTGCAGGCATCCGTGAGCTTTTACCCGATGGAGGCGGGCATCCTGCCCGAACCGCTATGAGAATAGACGTTTTGGACGCAGACACCCTTGCCCGCGTGGGCTGGGTGGACGTGTGGGTGTCCCTCTATTGGGACAGTCCCTATTACTCCGAGGGCAGCTTCACGCTGGAAGTGCGCCCCACCACCGAGAACCTGCAGCTTTTGCAGGAGGGCCGCTGGCTGGTGCGCAGCGACGAGAACCCCCGCATCCCCATGCGCATCTGCTCCCGCGCCAACCAGAACGAGGACGCGAACCTTGTGGTGTCCGGCTACCCGGCAACATGGCTGCTGACAAAGCGCGTCTCTGCTGTGACGGTGAAGAACCAGAACGCGGAATCCGCCATGCGCAGCCTTGTGAGCGCCGCAAAGCCATGGCCCCGCCTTGCGCTGGGCACCGAGTACGGCTTTGACACCACCTTTGAAAAACAGACCTCCGGCGGCACGGTGTTCGACTACTGCAAGACCATCGGGCAGGCCTGTGATCTGGGGTTCCGCATCGTGCTGGACGGCAAGGGCAGCAGCAAGCGCCTGCTCTTCGAGTGCTTCCGCCCCACCTTCGACCCAAACCGCCGCTACAGTCCCAAGTGGGGCAATCTGCTGAATTCCGGGTGGAGCTTTTCCGATACCGATTACGCCAACGTGGCCCTTGTGCAGGGCGCTGGCGAAGGTGACGAGCGCGCCACCGTCTGGGTGGGCGATGTGAACGCTACCGGCTCCGACCGGCGGGAAATGTACGTCGATGCCCGTGACGTGCAGCCGGAGGACGGCGAGACCAGCACCAGCCAGAGCTATCTGGAAAAGCTGGCTGACCGGGGCGGCGAAAAGCTGCTGGCCCAGCTGCGCACCGGGTCCATCGAGTTTGACGTGGACGACGACACCCTGCAGGTGGGCGACGTGTTGAGCGCCAGCCTGCCCCAGCTGGGCTACACTGCCATGGTGCGGGTAGCCGACATCATCACCCAGAGCGAGGACAGCGGCACAACCCGCACCATCCGGCTGGGCACGCCCACATGGCACAAGACCTGAAAGGAGGACTTTATGGCTGATATCATTACTTACCCCGAAAACGGCATTACCTACGATGCCGACGACGCTTCGGGTTACCTCGCCACCCGCCTGAGCGGCGTGTACAGCGCCGAGGAGGATTTCTCCGTCACGGCACAGGGCGGCCTGAGCGTACAGGTGAGCGCCGGTCAGGCATGGGTGCGCCCGGCACGGTTCAAGGGCCGCAGCATCATCATGGAGCAGCCCACCACCGTGGTGCTCACCGAAGCGGACCCTGTACGCAGCCGCATTGACCGCATCGTGCTGCGCTACGATGCCGCCGCCAAAAAGACCAGCCTGCAGGTGCTGGAAGGTGTCCCGAATTCTGCCGGGCCTGCTGCCCCGGCCATCACCCGCACCGAGCTGATCTACGACCTCTGCCTTGCCGAGATCAAGCGCCCTGCAGGCTCCACCGCCGTTACCGCCGCCGACATCTACGACACGCGCGCAGATGAGACCGTCTGCGGCGTGATGCGGGATGGTGTGCATGGCATCCCCACCGGCACGCTGGTGCAGCAGTGGAAGGCCGTGATCGAATCCATGAGGGGTGGCAGCTTTTATACCCGTGCCGAGGTGGATGCGCTGTTGAAAAGCTTGAAAAGCGTGGATCCTTTTCCCGTGGGCAGCATCTACCAGAGCACCGCACGTACAAGCCCTGCCGCACTGTTCGGCGGTACATGGCAGGAGATTGCGCAGAACCGGGTACTGATGGGTGCTGGCAGCGGCCACGCAGCGGGCACCACCGTGGAGGCCGGACTGCCGAACATCACAGGCTCTTTTGTCGCGGATGTAAAAAAGGGTGAACATAAGGTATCCGGCGCATTCACTGCCGGCAACGTGATCGCATCTACGGGCGAATACAATTCCTTTTCTGATGTATATAAGTTCAGTCTGGATGCATCCAAGTCTAATGCCATCTACGGCCGCAGCGCCACCGTGCAGCCTGCCGCCTACTATGTGCACATCTGGCGGCGCGTGGCCTGAGAAAGGAGGTTTTGAACCATGAAGATCATTGACGAGAACGGTGCAGCCATTGAAAACCCTGACCTGACGCTTGGGTATCTGGTGGACGACACCGAGCCAGTGGAGCACCCCGCCGTGGAAGGCGTGGAGGAAGTGAGCCACTACGAGACCGTAACGGAGTATCCCGGCGGCGGCAGGGATGTGCGGAAGGTCATCGACGTGCCGGGCATGCCTGCGCAGGCCGCATGGACCGAACAGGTGCCGGTGCAGAGATACATCCGCTACACCGCCGAAGAGCTGGCCGCGCAGGAAGAAGCCCGCAAGAAGGCCGAAGCCCGGGAGAAGCTGCCGGACACGGTGGCGGCACTGCAAAAAGAAAACGAGATGCTCAAGCAATGCTTGCTTGAAATGAGCGAGATTGTTTATGCATAAAATCACACAAAAATTAGAAAGGTTGGTACGTATGATGGCGATGCTGTGGGCACAGGAAATTATGTCTGTTGAGACTATGGAGGAGGCAAAGGCTCTGTATGAGCGCTGCCCCCGCCTGCTGAAGGAGAAGGTGAAGGCAATTCTTATCAAGAGCGGCTTTGAGGAAATCGTACAGTAAGGAGCGGAGGACAAGGCAGATCAGGAGCTGAAAGAGAACGTGAAAATCGGGGCCTGACCCCGTGAAAGGACGTGATACATATGGCGATCAAACAGTACAGCCTGAAAACGGACGGCGCAAAGCAGCTCTCCCCCGCGTTCCGTGTGCGGGAGTTCCGCTGCCGCGACGGCACCGACACCATCCTCATTGACGAGGGCCTTGTGGTGCTGCTGCAGTGCATCCGGGAGCACTTCGGCAAGCCGGTGACCATCACCAGCGGCTACCGCACGGCCAGCCACAACACAAAGGTGGGCGGCTCTAAATCCAGCCAGCACCTGCTGGGCCGGGCCGCTGACATTCAGGTGCAGGACACCGACCCGCTGGCTGTGGCCGCCTACGCCGAAAGCCTGATGCCCGGCTGGGGCGGCGTGGGCCGCTACCCGGTCAAGGCAGGCCGGGCAAAGGGCTGGGTGCACGTAGACACCCGCCCGAACAAGAGCCGGTGGACACTGTGAGGGGGTGAGACCAGTGGAAAGCATCATCTCAGCCATCCTTGCCGGTGCGGTGACCCTGATCGGCGTGCTGATCGCCAACAGCCGCAGTCAGGCCGTGACCGACACCAAGCTGGAAGAGCTGACCCGCGAGGTGCGGGAACACAACAATTTTGCCCGCCGCGTCCCCATTTTGGAAGAGCAGATGAAGGTGGCCAACCACCGCATCGCTGATTTAGAAGCAGACGAACACGAAAGAGAAAGGAACTGACTATGAACGCACACACCTACAACGCACCCACCATCTCCGCAGGTACCATTGCCCGCACCGCCTGCCTGCTGCTGGCCCTGACCAATCAGGTGCTGTCTGCACTGGGCAAGCCCGTGCTGCCCATCGAGAGCCAGACCGTGGAGCAGCTGGTCACCGCCGGTATCACCACCGTGGCCGCGCTGGTCGCGTGGTGGAAGAACAACAGCTTCACCCCCGCAGCCCTTCAGGCAGACCAGACCTACGACAAGCTGAAGGCACAGGGGAAGTAAAGGAGACGCAGACGTGATTATTACTGGCATGGCCGAATATGAAAGCATCTGCAAAAATGCACTGGTCGAGTGGTACAACGCCCACCGTGAGACGAAGATCACCCTCGAAAATGTCTTTGTGGTGTGGGCCTGCAAGACACTCCAGAACTATAAGGCATTGCTGTCCACCACCGTGGCAGGTGACGGAATCTATGCTGAGTACACCTACAACGGCGATAAGCAGGAGCTGTACGAGGATGTATACGGCAAGCTGACGAACCGCTGTATCAAGCGGTAATCCCATACATAGCAGCAGCCCCGGGGAGCCTGACGGTTCCTCGGGGCTGTTTTTGTTTGGCATGTTTCGACGCTTTACGACGTATATCGACGTAATTGGTAAATTTTAAGTATTTTTCGGTTAGAGTTGACGCATAGAAAGGATGTGTCAACTATGATCGTTTCCGAATTGTCCACTCAGATCAATGATTTGCTGCGCCCGATGGGCATCACACGCAATCTGAGCGCCTACAGTATCCTGTGCCAGTGTCTTGAGCTGGTCTGTGAGCAGGAAGACCGTCTGCAGGCCGTGGAGAAAGAGATCTATACCCCTATCGCCGACCGCAGAGGGTGTGAGCCAAAAGCGATTCAAAGCGCTGTCCGCCGGGCAGCTAAAGGTGCATGGCTCACAAACCCGGAGTATGTGCAGCAGCTGGCAGGCTATCCGCTGACCGGTGCGCCCAGCGCGGTGCAGTTCATTGAGATGTTGTATAATGCACTGGTGAGAGCAGTCTGAAAACTTAATAGTGTTACCAAAAACGTTACCATGACAAAGAAAAGAACGCCAATTCCTAACGAAATGGCGTTCTTTTTTCATGGTGGAGGCGATGGGAGTCGAACCCATGTCCGAAAAGAGTTCAGTGTAGGTATCTCCGGGTGCAGGCGATCTACAACATTCCCGCCGCGCCACGCCGATCGTCAGGCTAGCGCATTGGTAGCTTCATGAGTTCCTGCCGGTCCGCAAAGCTTAAGTCCGTTCAGGTGCTGTGTCTAAAGGACGCCCCGGCCCCACACGACACAAGAGTGGGCGGAACGCGCAGCACTCAGGCTGCGAGCAACTGAGAATTGTTATTGTCAGTTAATTTTTTTGGAGGAGTTATAGAGCAGTTCCTCCACTGCTACCCGCTGCCCAGACCTCACTCTCCCCGTCGAAACCTTTACGCCCCCTTATAAAGCACACCTTGCGGTGTGCAGAAAGCTTTGAAAAAGTTCCGCTTCAGGAAGCGGTCTGAAAAGATCAATAGTATTTGCCGTTGGACTTCATGGCACGGTCAATGGAACGCTTTGCATCGCGCTGGGCGGCATCGGCACGCTTATCGTAGAGCTTTTTGCCTTTGCAAAGGCCCACTTCCATTTTCACGCGGCCATGTTTGAAATAGAGCGAAAGCGGCACAAGGGTATATCCCTGCAGCTTGCACTGCTGATGCAGCCGCCGGATCTCACTTTTGTGTGCCAGCAGGCGCCGGACGCGCATCGGATCCTGATTGAACATGTTTCCGTGGTCGTAGGGACTGATATGCATTCCCTTTACCAGCAGTTCACCATCCTCAATATCGACCCAGCTGTCTTTCAGGTTGACCCCTCCGGCACGCAGGCTCTTGACCTCCGTACCTTTCAGTTCAACGCCGGTTTCCAGCGCTTCCAGAACGAAGTATTCATGGCGCGCTTCACGGTTTGTGGCAATGGTTTTTGTTGCCGGACGCTCCTTAGTGGGTGCCATTCCGCGCGCCTCCTTTCTCCATTGTGGTTTGTTGTATCAGTATACCATTTTTTTATGGTTTTGCAAGGGCTGTTTTTGAAGAAACTGTAAATTTTTCCCAATTCACAGCTCACCACGGCCAGAAAGTGCACGATACAAGGTGGTCTCGTCTGTGTACTCCAGACTTGCACCCACCGGCAGACCGTAGGCCAGACGTGTGGTCTTGATGCCCAGAGGCTTGATAAGCTTTGCCAGATACATGGCGGTGGCTTCACCCTCCACCGTGGGGTTCATGGCCATGATGACCTCTTTCACCTTGCCGTCACCCAGGCGGGCCAGAAGTTCCTTGACGCACAGCTGTTCGGCAGTAATGCCGTCCATCGGGCTGAGCAGACCGTGCAGCACATGGTACAAACCGTGATACTCCCTTGTGCGTTCAAACGCCTGCACATCGCGGGGCGTTTCCACCACGCAGATCACAGAAGGGTCGCGTTTTGCACTGGCACAGATGGGGCAGATATCCGCTTCTGTATAATTCTGGCAGATACGGCAGCGATGGAGCTTGGTGTGGGCACCCTGAATGGCTCCCGCCAGTGCGGCGGCATCTTCGTCCGACATGCTCAGCACCTGATACGCCATGCGGGTAGCGCCCTTGCGCCCGATCCCCGGAAACTTGCTGAATTCTTCGATCAGCTTTTCCAGCGGGGCAGCAGTATAGCCCATGTTCTTCCCTCCTGCCGGATCAGAGACCAGGGATGTTCATGCCGCCGGTCAGCTTGCCCATTTCAGCTTCGGCAGTTTCGTCCACCTGCTTGACGGTTGCGTTGATGGCAGCAGCCACCATATCTTCCAGCATTTCAACATCATCCGGGTCCACAGCCTCGGGCTTGATGGTGATGGACAGCACTTCGTGCTTGCCGTTCATCTTAACAGTGACCATCTCACCGGCAGCGCTGCCGGTGTACTCGGCAGCTTCCAGCTCGGCCTGTTTGGCTTTCATATCTTCCTGCATCTTCTGTGCCTGACGCATGAGGGCGTTCATATCGGGGCGGCCAAAGCCTGCGGGCATTCTTGCTTTCATAATCGTTTCTCCTTATTGATGCAATGTATTTTTATGATCTCGTTTTCCTTGCGGAATCCTCAATGGACACATCCAACCCCAGCTTTTCCAGTGCACGAAGCGACTGCTCTGCGTTGGAGACCGTTTTGCCAGCGCTCTTTGGTTCATAGGGACCAATGGGCACCGCCGTACCGGACACATCCTTGATCAGCTTTTTGATCAGGCGCTGGCTGTCCTTGTTGGCGCGGATAAAATCGCGGAAGGTCTTGCCGCCGTCGATCAGCACGCGGGTGCCATCAAAGTAAGCCTTGGACTTGCGCAGATAGGTGTAGAGCATGGGATCTTTTTCCTGCAGCTGCTGTACCACCTGCGGCCAGTACGGATACAGCGCAGTCCCTTCCTGCCCGGCATCCTGTGGCTTTTCCGGCACAGGCTTTGCAGCGGGCGTGGGTGCAGGTTTGGGCGGTTCTGGCTGCGGAACAGGTTCCAACTCTGCCGGCATGGGTGCAGCTGGCTGTGCGGCCTGCGCGGCAGGCTCGTCCCAAGGCAGCATTCCGGCCTGCTGCACGGGCGGTTCCTCCGGCAGCGGCGGCAGCTCTTCGGTCTGGACGGGTGAAGTCTGCTCTACAGATATTTCCGACGGCGCGGAAGGTTCTGCCTTTACAGGTTTCGGTTCCGCTGCAGGCTGCACCACAGGAACGGACGGTATTGGCGGCTGGGGAGTCGGAGCGCTTGCAAAGGGCTGCACAGCAGTTGCCGAGGCAAACGGCTGCGGCGCTGCGGGTTGAGCTGCAGCACGGACAGGCGCGGCCTGCACAGGAACTGCCTGCGGCTGTTGGGGCGGTTCGGATAAGCCAAATAGTGCAAGTTCCAGCTCGATCCGCTGGTCGCTGCCGCGGGTCATATGTTCCAGCGCACTGCCCAGCGCACGGATGGCACGAATGGCCTCCCGCTGGCCCAGCTGCGGGCCTTTTTCCAGATACAAAGCCTCCTCCTCCGGCGAAACGCCGGACAGAAGGCTCTGCCCGCCCGGCAATGCTGCCAGCATCAAAGCACGATAATGCGCGATCAATTCCTCTGTCAGACGCTTGACATCCACAGACTGCTGGCGAAGCTGTGCCAGCTGTGCCAGTGCTGTGGCACCGTCCTGCGCTTCCAGTGCGTCCGAAATGCGGAACAGATAACTGCGGTCGGTCACACCTGCCATGCGGCGCACCACATCGGCATCGATTTTCGCCGTAACGCCTGCGCAGGTATCCAGAATGGACAACGCATCGCGCAGTGCACCGTCGGCCAGACGGGCGATCAGTTCCGCACCGTCCGGCGAAAGCTCCAGCTTTTCCTCACCTGCAATGTATTCCACCCGGCGGGCGATATCCTCCGGCCCGATGCGGGTAAAATCGTACCGCTGGCAGCGGGAAAGAATGGTGGCGGGCACCTTCTGGATCTCAGTGGTTGCCAGAATAAAGATGACGTGGGCAGGCGGTTCTTCCAGCGTTTTGAGCAGCGCATTGAATGCCGCTGTGGACAGCATGTGCACCTCATCGATGATGTATACCTTATATTTACAGGCGCTGGGAGTGTAAGCTGTTTCGTCGCGCAGGTCGCGGATATCGTCCACACCGTTGTTGGAAGCCGCATCCATCTCCACCACGTCCAGAATACTGCCGTTATCGATGCCCTTGCAGATCTCACACTCGCCGCAGGGGTCTCCATTGACCGGATGCAGGCAGTTGACTGCCTTTGCAAAGATCTTGGCGCAGGTGGTTTTGCCGGTGCCGCGCACGCCGGTAAACAGGTAGGCATGGCCCACACGGTTTGCCGTGATCTGGTTTTTCAGCGCAGTAACAATGGCCCGCTGGCCTACCACATCCTCAAAACGCTGCGGTCTCCATTTGCGGTACAAGGCACGGTACATGGTTTTCTCCCCTTTCCTGCAAAATAAAAAGGACAGCGCTGACGGGGTTTTGTCCCCGCCTTGCGTAACTCGGCATACGGATGCAGGCTTACTGAAACGCACGAACGCACTGCTTAAGGCTGCTTGGTTCCCCACCTGACCTGGTTCACAGCGAATCCATCGTACAGGACCCGCATCCGTATGCCGAACCACGCAGCAGGCGCTGTCCGACACATCCTTCTGAATGCCAGAATATTGTACCATAAACGCAGGCAGATTGCAAGGGGTGGGAGGTATCATTTCACGGTCCACGCATGAAACGATCAAATAGGATAGCCCAAAGTCAGAAAATGTGATGTTCTCTAAAATCCAAAAAGCGCAGTACATTCTCTGCGCTTTCGCGTTTTGTACTGCGCTTTGCTTTTATCCTATTATTTTAACGGCATTGATTTTGCAACAGCCTTTTTTTCTTACAATGCCACATCCAGTGCCATCATCAGCGCAAATCCCAGCACGATGCTTACAACACCGACAGGCTCGTCGCCCTCCACGGCCTGCGGGATCATCTCCTGTGCGGTCACGCACACCATACAGCCCGCCGCTGCGCTGAGCAGCCACGGAAGCGCAGTACTGACCCATTCGGCCAGAGCAAAGGCAAGCAATGCCCCCAACGGCTCTACCAGCCCGGAAGCCGCTCCCGCAAAAAACGCCTGACTGCGGGTGCGGCCGTTATGGGCCAGCGGCAGGCTGACTGCTGCACCTTCCGGGATATTCTGCAGGCCGATGCCAAGGCTCAGCGCCAGTGCACCGCTGATGGCATCCGGCTCCCCGGTCAATGCCAGTGCAGCGGCAAGGCCCGCCACCATACCCTCGGGCAGGTTGTGCAATGTTACAGCCAGCACCATACGTCCGCCGTGCCCGGCCCCGCCTGCCAGCAGCTGCCCGGCAAACTGTTCCACCTGCAAAAGGCCCACTGCGCCAAGCACAAGCCCCACTGCCGATGGGATCCATGCCGGAAGCGGCAAAGTCTGTCCGCGCTGGATAGCAGGCAGCAGCAGGCTCCACACACTGGCCGCCAGCATGATGCCCGCTGCCATGCCGCACAGGATGCGCTGCGTGCAGGGCCGCGACCGCCGCCGCAGCAAAAACACGCCTGCTGCCCCCAGTGTAGTGCACGCCGCCGGAAACAGCAGTACCCACGCAGTGAAAACGATCTGGTTCACGATACATTCCCCCTTTGCCCGGTGTATGTGCGCCGAAGCAAAAAGGTGCAGAAAAGCCCGTCACACAAAATACAGTGTGACGGGCTTTTCTGTCAGAATGCGATGGCATCTTCTTCGCTGCCAAAGGGCAGACCCGTAGCCGGATCGACCGGCGGCAGGCCAGCCTGCCCCATATCCGCCGCCTTTACGCTGCATACCACCGCATTGGCAAGCACATACTTCACCTTTGCGGTGGCAGCAGCGTCGATCTTATCATAGATGCGGCCTGCGCTGTAACAGTCGCCCAGCACGGTGTGAGTGCTGTTGGCCACATAACCCACCTTGCCCAGACCCGGCAGTTCTGCGCGGATGGCTTCGTGGTCAAAGTCATTCTCCGGCTCCTTGACCAGCTTTACCTTCTGGCCCACTGCAAACGGCTGAGTGCCGAAGCGGTAGTTGAGTCCGGTCAATGTAACATAGTACTTCATCTTTATTTCCTCCAAAACACATGTTTTATTTTCAGGGAGCCCGTTCATCCCCTGCTGTGTCTGTATTATCCACTTTTTATGTCCAATAAAAACCACTTTCAAATAACACTTGTCATTCTTTGATATTTTTGTTCAGGTTCGCTGCACAAAGTTTACCATCTTTTCTTTCTCCGCAGGTCAACTGTCAGGTAACAAATGGCTCTTTTCCGTTTCCGGAGCCGCATCATCCTCACTTTTGCATTTCTTTATTTCTCTTTAGGGAACATGCATTCCCGTCTTGATTCAAGTGAACAAACAATGAAAGAAATTACAAAGTGATTACAACGCGGTAAAAAATTCTTTCCTGAGTCTCTCTGCGTTTCGATCAGTTTAACAAAAACTCTTTGACTTTTAGCGATAAATTATAACAAAATCGTAGATTATCATTGAAATCTCACTTCTTAGCCAAAAAAGCTCTTGATTTTTTCGCAAAAAAGACTAGAATATCCACTTGCAGAAAGGCACTTCCTGTAGGGCCTTCTGCAAAATACATTTGCGTATGGCAAGGAGATTTTAGATATGAAACTCAAGAATGTTTGTGTTGCTGTTGTTGCTCTGGCTCTGGCTGTTGGCATGACCGCTTGCGGCGGTTCTGCTTCCTCCACTGCTGCATCCTCTTCCGAGGCTGCTTCTACCAGCACTTCTGTTGCTGCTGAGGCCGAGGAGAGCGCTTCTTCCGCTGTTGCAGAGGAGAACGGTTCTTCTTCTGAGGCTGCTTCCAGCGAGGCCGCTTCTTCTGAGGCCGCTTCTTCTGAGGCTGCTTCCAGCGAAGCTGCTTCTTCTGTTGCAGCTTGATCGCACAGCGCCTAAATTCCAATAAAAGCTGAAGCCGGGCACAGGGAGCCATGAGTTTTCCTGTGCCCGGCTTTTTACAACAAAACGCACCGGATCGTTCAACGAGAACCACCCGGCGCGTTATTTTTTATGCTCCCCAGAACAGGATCCCCAGTCCTGCAGAGAGCAGGATCATCCCAATGGGCGATGGTGCTTTGCCCTTTTTCCGGCGGCAAAGGGCATGCAGCCCCCACAGCAGCAGGAACACCACAATGGAACGGAGATCCGGTGCAATGCCTGCCTTGTCCGCTGCAAACCCGGCCAGCGTAGAAAGCGCCATGTTGACTGCAGTTGCCAGGATCATCGCCACCACACAGGGACGAACGCCGCCAAGAACTGCGTTGACACCGGCATATTTCATCAAATTCTGCAGCACCGATGCAACGAGCAGGATAATGACAAAAGACGGCAGCACCACACCCAGCGTGGCGCACAGCGCGCCCCAGAAGCCGCCCTGTGAAGAACCAATGAAGGTGGCCATATTGATGGCCAGCGGGCCGGGTGTGGACTCTGACACCGCAATAAAGCTGAGGAATTCGCCTTCCGTCAGCCAGCCGTGCCCCAGCACCGTTTCGCGCACCAGCGAGATCATGCCGTAGCCGCCGCCAAAGGACAGCGCGCCGATCATGAGGAAATTCCAGAAAAGTTCTACATAGATCACGGCTTCTTCTCCCCCTTCCGCAGCTGCTGTACTGCATACACCAGCAGCCCGGCCGCACCGCTGAACAGGATGTAAAAAATGGAAGAGAAGGACACTGCTGCAATGGAACAGCCCACCATCGCTGCCGCAACCGTGGTCAGGATGACAATATTGAAGACGCTGTGTTCCAGCTGCTTCAGCATTTTCAGGCCCGCCGAGAGGATCAGATAGATCACACACACCTGAATGCCGTGGAACGCACTTGCCACCACCGAAAGGCGGAGGAACTGGTCAAAGAACAGCGAGATCAGATAAATGACCGCGAAGGACGGAAGACATACCGCCACCGTGGACGCTGCCGCACCTGCCGCACCCTCGATTTTGTAGCCGATATAGGTGGCACTGTTCACCGCCACCGGGCCGGGCGTAGACTCCGCAATTGCCACCATGTCCAGAAATTCTTCTTTTGTTACCCACTTTTTCTCTTCCACAAATTCATTCTGCAGCAAAGCCACCATGGCATAGCCGCCGCCAAACGTGAACGCACCAATTTTGAAAAACGTCCAGAAAAGCTCCTTTGTTTTCGACATAGCTTTCTCCTTTCTTGCGCCTTATTATATCATTTTTTGTTTTGATATGATATACTTTAATGGAATATGCTGCTTTCTTTGGAAAAAGCAGAAAAAGGAGTTTAGGATATGAAAACAAAATTTGGTATCGTAGGCTGCGGATTTCTGGGCAACATTGTGGCCGATGCATGGAAGAACGGTCTGCTGCCGGACTATGAGCTGGTGGGCGTGACCAGCCGTACCCGTGCTTCGGCAGAAAAGACTGCCGAAACAGTGGGCTGTGCCGTGTGTGACGATGTGGATGCCCTGCTGGCGCTGGAGCCGGAGTACATCGTGGAGACCGCTTCGGTGGAGGCTGTGCGCGCCATGGCTGTGCCTGTGCTAAAAAAAGGTGTGAGCCTGGTCATTATTTCCATTGGTGCCTTTGCGGACCTTGATTTTTACGAGCAGGTCAAGGCCGCTGCCGTGGAGGGCGGTGCCAAGGTGCATCTGGCAAGCGGTGCCATTGGCGGCTTTGATGTGCTGCAGACCGTCACTCTGATGGCCGAGGCGCAGAAGCTGGCCGAGACGGCAGGCATTGAGACCCACACCGGAGCCAAGGGCTTCCGCAACACGCCGGTATGGGCCGACCACCTGCTGACCGATACCGAAAAGACCACCGTGTTCACCGGCAATGCCAAGCAGGCCATTGCCACCTTCCCCCGCCGCGTGAATGTGGCTGTTGCCACCTCGCTGGCCACCACCGGCCCGGAGATCACCGGCGTGACCATGCACTCGGTACCCGGCTGGGTGGGCGACGACCACTGCATCACCGCCGAGATCGAGGGCGTGAAGGCCGTGGTGGATATCTGCTCTTCCACCAGCGCCATTGCCGGTTGGAGCGTAGTTGCCCTGCTGCGCAACCTCTCCTCCCCTGTATGCTTCTATTAAAGGAGGGCTTTGCAGATGTTCAACAAACTGGTGGCCATTGAGCCGGTCAGTCTGATCCCCTCCGCTGAGCAGGAACTGCATCAGTATGCAGAAGAGGTGACCCTGTACCACGATATCCCGGCCAGCGATGACCAGATCGTGCAGCGCATCGGAGATGCCGATGCTGTACTTCTGAGCTACACCTCCCGCATGGGCAAAAATGTGATCGAGCGCTGCCCGAATATCCGTTACATCGGCATGTGCTGCAGCCTGTATTCTGAGGAAAGCGCCAATGTGGATATCGCCTACGCCCGCACCCGCGGCATCAAAGTGCTGGGCATCCGGGACTACGGCGACCGCGGCGTTGTGGAGTACGTCCTGCATGAGCTCACCGGCATCCTGCACGGTTTTGGGATGCCCATGCTGCGGGACGAGCCGGTGGAGATCACCGGGCTGAAGGCAGGCATCATCGGGCTGGGTGTGTCCGGCAAAATGATCGCCGACGCGCTGCAGTTCATGGGCGCCGACATTGCCTATTACAGCCGCACCCGCAAGCCGGATGCCGAAGCTGTGGGCATGGCCTATAAGCCGCTGGCACAGCTGCTGACCGAGAGCGAGGTGGTGTTCACCTGCCTGAACAAAAATGTCCTTCTGCTGGGCAAGGACGAATTTGCGCAGCTGGGCGCAGGCAAGGTGCTGTTCAACACCTCCATCGGCCCGGGCTTTGACTCTGCTGCTCTGGAACAGTGGCTTGCTCTGCCGGGCACCCACTTCTTCTGTGACACCCGTGCCGCTGCCGGCCCGGTGAGCGAGGGCTTTTTTGAACGCGAGAACGTACACTGCGCCAATGTTTCCGCCGGGCGCACCAAGCAGGCTTTTGTGCTGCTGAGCCAGAAGGTGCTGGCAAATATCCGCACTGCGCTGGGAGAATGATATAAAAAGGAAACGCTTCCCCGGCCGGGGAAGTGTTTCCTTTTAGGCTTTATTCAAAATTGTTGTGATCTCTTCCAGATTCGCCGCAAATCGGATGCCCTGCTGGCGCTGCGGCGTGGAAAGGCCTTTCTCGATCATTTTGGCAAGCAGTGCTTTCAGGCTGTCGTAGTAGCCGTTCAGATCATACAGGATGCAGGGCGCGTCCAACTGGCCCAGCGAGACCTTGGACATTACCTCTGCGATCTCTTCCAGCGTGCCGGTACCGCCGGGGAATGCGATGAAGGCATCGCCCAGCTCGATCATCTTCGTCTTGCGCTCGGTCATGTCCTTGGTGACGATCAGCTCGGTCAGGCCATCGTGCTGCAGCTCCTGCTGCACAAAGAACTGCGGTTCCACACCGGTCACCGTGCCGCCTGCGTCCAGCGCGCTCTGGGCAAGCTGACCCATCAGGCCGCTGCGGGAGCCGCCGTACACAAGGCGGTGCCCGTTTGCACCGATCCAGCTGCCCAGTTCCCGGACAGCTTCCGCCAGCGCAGGATCATTGCCCGCATTTGCTCCAAGATAGACCGTGATGTTCATGGTATTTCCCCCTTTGTTTTTTCCATTTTACCACGCAGCGGGCCGATTGAAAAGGGCCATCCCCTTGCAAATGCAGCGGCACTGTGGTATTCTTGAACGCAGAAAAAAGGGAGCCTGCAAAAGCAGGCTGAGAGTGGGCTGTTTGCCCAGACCTGTGACCTGATTTGGACAATGCCAACGTAGGGAGATACTGCTGCTTCAAAGTGCGGAGGTGCCTCCTTGCGGGCATTTCCGCATTTTTTGCAAAGGAAGTTGTAACCATGAAAACTGCATTGACGATTGCCGGCAGCGATTCCAGCGGCGGTGCTGGCATCCAGGCCGATATCAAAACCATGACTGCAAACGGCGTGTACGCCATGAGCGCTATTACCGCACTGACTGCCCAGAACACCACAGGTGTGACCGGCATTTTTGAAGCCACGCCCGAATTTCTGGCACAGGAGATCGACGCCATTTTTACCGACATCTACCCGGATGCCGTCAAGATCGGCATGGTATCCTCGGCAGAGCTGATCGGTGTGATTGCCGAAAAGCTGCACACCTACGGCGCAAAGCATATCGTGGTGGACCCGGTGATGGTTGCCACCTCCGGCTCCAAGCTGCTGCGGGACGATGCCGTGCAGGCACTGACCGAAAAGCTGCTGCCCATGGCAGAGGTGGTCACCCCCAACATTCCGGAGGCTGAGATCCTTTCCGGCATGAAGATCACCGATGCGGCCGGAATGGAGGCCGCTGCAAAGCTGATCAGCGAGAAATACCACTGTGCCGTGCTGTGCAAGGGCGGCCACCAGATCAATGATGCCGACGACCTTCTGTGGCGGGACGGCTGCGGCAAATGGTTCCGCGGCAAGCGCATTGCAAACCCCAATACCCACGGCACCGGCTGCACCCTGTCCAGCGCCATTGCGTCCAATCTGGCAAAGGGCTATGATCTGGATGCATCTGTGGAGCGCGCAAAGGCCTACATTTCCGGCTGTCTTTCTGCCATGCTGGATCTGGGCCACGGCTCCGGCCCGATGGACCATATGTTTGCACTGAAGGGAGAGTTTGTGGGTGAGTGAGCAGACCTTTGTGCAGCAGCTGGTGCAGGAAAGTCTGCCTGTGTGGGAGAAATGTCTGCACTCAGAATTTCTGACCCACCTTGCGGATGGCACACTGGATGAAGCCTGCTTCAAGGGCTACATCGTGGAGGACAGTCTTTACCTGCGGGAATATGCCAAGGTGTTTGCCTGGGGCATGACCAAGGCAAAGGATATGCAGACCATCCGCACCTACTATTCCCTGCTTTCCTTCGTGAATGAGAGCGAGGATGCAGCCCGCCTGCACTATCTCAAGCACTTTGGACTGACCGATGAAGGCATCCAGAGCCTGCCGCTGCGGCCGGAGAACCGTGCCTATGTGGACTCTATGATCGAAGCCGCCAAAAACGGCGAGGGCGCAGCCGAGTGCATGATGGCCTGCCTGCCCTGTATGCTGAGCTATGGCTGGATCTTCCAGAAACTGCTGGAAGAAAAGCCTTCCGTGCAGGATACCCTTTATGGTGCACTGGTGGTGGACTATGCTGACAAGGGCTATGAGGCGGCCTGCCGCGACTGGGCCGCGTTTGCAGAAAAAGTCTGCGAAGGCCTGAGCGACGAGCGCCTTGCCCGCTGCCGCGAGATCTTCCATGCCTGCTCGGAGCACGAGCTGAACTTCTGGGCCATGGCAGCTTCCCCGCGCAGTGACCTGTAATTTTTCCTAAAATATAAAATGCACCCGGCCTGTGGGCAGAACCGCAGCAACCGGGTGCATTTGTTTTGTTCAGGTTTTCGTGGCCGCAACCACAGGCATGAGCCTTAGTGCCGGAAACAAGGGAGCCCTATGCTGCACTAAATGGTGTATTCCCGCACAGCGTCCTTCATGCTTTTTACATATGCGCCAATATGCTCCGGTGCATCCTTGCCGTACTGTTCCAGCAGCTTGATGATGGCCGAACCCACAATGGCACCATCGGCGATGCCCACCATTTTTGCTGCCTGCTCCGGCGTGGAGATGCCAAAGCCGATGGCGCAGGGGGTCTTGGTATTCTGGCGCACCACCTCTACGATGGACGCAAGGTCGGTCCTGATCTCGCTGCGGGTGCCGGTGACACCCAGACTGGAAACAATGTACAAAAAGCCCTCAGCTTCTTTGGCGATCATGGCAATGCGGTTCTCAGAGGTAGGGGCGATCATGGAGATGAGGTCCACACCGTATTTGCGGCAGATGGGCAGAAATTCGTCCTTTTCTTCATAGGGCAGATCGGGCAGGATCATGCCGTCGATGCCGATCTCCGCGCAGGTGGAGATGAACCGCTCAGCTCCATAGGAGAACACCACATTTGCGTAAGTCATGAACACCAGAGGGATGGAAACATCCTTGCGCACTTCCCGCACAAAATCAAATACTTTATCTGTGGTAGTGCCCGCTTTCAGTGCGCGGATATTGGCCCCCTGAATGACGGGGCCTTCGGCGGTGGGATCTGAGAACGGGATACCCAGCTCGATGAGATCGGCACCGTTTGCCGCCATGGCGCGGACGGCTGCGGCGGTGATGGCAAGATCCGGGTCGCCGCAGGTGATGAACGGAATGAACGCCTTGCCGTTGGCAAAGGCCTTTGCAATGTCACTCATGAAGATCCTCCCCTCTGTAGCGGGCAATGGCGGCACAGTCCTTATCGCCGCGGCCGGAGATGGTGATGACGATGATCTGGTCCTTGTCCATGGTGGGTGCCAGCCTGATAGCATGGGCCACGGCGTGGGCCGATTCAATGGCCGGGATGATGCCCTCGGTGCGTGCCAGATACTCAAATGCGTTCACGGCTTCGTCGTCCGTAATTGCTACATATTCAGCGCGGCCGATATCATGCAGCCATGCGTGTTCCGGGCCGATGCCGGGATAATCGAGACCTGCAGAAATGGAGTAGACCGGTGCGATCTGACCGTACTCATCCTGGCAGAAATAGGACTTCATGCCGTGGAAAATGCCCAGACGGCCGGTGTTGATGGTGGCAGCTGTTTCAAAGGTATCGATGCCGCGGCCTGCAGCCTCGCAGCCAATAAGGCGCACATCCTTATCATCAATGAAATTGTAGAAGCTGCCAATGGCATTGGAACCGCCGCCCACGCAGGCAATGACGGCGTCCGGCAGGCGGCCTTCCTTTTCCAGAATCTGCTCCTTGATCTCCTTGGAAATAACCGCCTGAAAATCACGCACGATGGTGGGGAACGGGTGCGGCCCCATTACCGAGCCAAGGCAGTAATGGGTATCGCTGATGCGGCTGGTCCACTCGCGCATGGCTTCGGATACTGCATCCTTCAAGGTGCCGGTGCCGCTGGTGACGGGAATGACCTCCGCACCCAGCAGACGCATCCGGTAGACGTTCAGAGCCTGACGCTTGGTGTCCTCCTCGCCCATGAACACCACGCATTCCATGCCCATCAGGGCAGCGGCGGTGGCGGTGGCTACGCCGTGCTGACCGGCGCCGGTCTCGGCAATGAGGCGGGTCTTGCCCATCTTTTGGGCAAGCAGTGCCTGACCGAGAACATTGTTGATCTTATGTGCACCGGTATGGTTCAGGTCTTCGCGCTTGAGATAAATTTTTGCACCGCCAAGGTCCTTGGTCATTTTCTCAGCGTAGTACAGGCGGCTGGGACGGCCTGCGTATTCGTTGAACAGCTCGGTCAGTTCACGGTTGAACTCCGGGTCGTTTTTGTAGTGGTTGTAGGCTTCTTCCAGCTCAATGACGGCATTCATCAGCGTTTCAGGGATATACTGTCCGCCGTGGATGCCAAAGCGTCCGTTGGGATTTGTCATGGTCGTTCATTCCTTTCCTGATTGGTCATTTTTGCGTACAGCGGCCACAAATGCCGCCATTTTTGCGGGGTCTTTCTTCCCTGCTGTTTCAATGCCGGAACTCACATCCACTGCGTAAGGATGCAGACGCTCCACAGCATCAGCGGCATTGTCCGGGCCAAGCCCTCCGGCAAGAAAATAGGGACGGTCAAATTCCTCCAAAATGGTCCAGTCAAATGTTATTCCGGTCCCGCCTGTGCCGGAGTCCAGCAGAATGAGGTCTGCCGGACTTTTTTGCGCCTTTGCAAGGCTTGCGGCATCCGTCACGCGGAAGGCCTGAATGAGCGGTTTATTTGTCAGCTCCCGAAGACGGCTGATGTAGCATTCATTCTCCTGCCCGTGGAGCTGGGCAATGTTGATGATGCCTGCATTCAGCAGATCAGCCACCGCTTCCGGTGCTTCGTTCACGAACACGCCCACAGCCTGAATTCCGGGGGAAAGCTGTGCTTTTAATGCTGCGGCTATTTCCCGGGAAACCGCCCGTTTGCTCTTTGCCGCAAACACAAAGCCGATGTACTCCGGCTGCAGCGCGTTTGCCGCCGCAATGTCCTCCGGGCGGGTCAGACCGCACAATTTGATTTTTGTCATAACAGCCCTTTCAGCTCTTGCAGCTTCGTGGTTTTATCCGGCGCGCGCATGAGTGTTTCGCCAATGAGCACCGCGTCCGCCCCAATGGCTGCAAGCTGTGCTACATCCTCGGCGGTCTTTACGCCGCTCTCTGAGACGAAGAGCACATTCTTTGGGATGCGGGAACGCAGGCGGCGGCTGTTTGCAGTATCCACTGTGAAGTCTTTCAGGTTGCGGTTGTTCACGCCGAGAATTCTGGCCCCGGCCTTGAGCGCTCGATCCACCTCGGCATCGTCGTGGGCTTCCACCAGTGCGGAAAGGCCCAAGCTGTCACAGATGGCAAGGTACTCTTTAAGCTGTGCATCATCGAGGATAGCACAAATCAGCAGCACCGCCGAAGCACCCAGAAGCTTTGCTTCGTAGATCATATATTCATCCACGGTAAAGTCCTTGCGCAGGCAGGGCGTGGAGACGGCGGAAGTGATCTCTTTTAAATAGGCATCCATGCCAAGGAACCACTTGGGTTCGGTGAGCACCGAGATGGCATCCGCACCGGCAGCTTCGTACTCTTTGGCAATTTGCAGATACGGGAAGTCCGGTGCGATGAGGCCCTTGGAGGGCGATGCCTTTTTGCACTCGCAGATGAAGGCAAGGCCTGGCTTTGCAAGGGCTTTTTCAAAGCGGAAATTGCCTTTTGGCAAGGCCAGTGCCTGCCGCTTTGCTTCGGCCAGCGGCACGGTCTGCTTTGCCGCTTCCACCCGCTGCCGGGCGTGTTCGGCCAGCTGGTCTAAAATGTTCATGCATTTTCCTCCGGGCGGTTGCTCACCTCAATGAACTTTTCCAGCACAGCCGCCGCCTTGCCGCTGTCGATGAGCTGGGCGGCCAGCTGGATGCCGTCGGCCATCGTGTCCGCTTTGCCGCCGATGTAGAGAGATGCGCCCGCGTTCAGCAGCACGGCATCACGCTTGGGGCCCTTCTCGCCTGCCAGAATAGCACGTGTGATGGCAGCATTTTCTGCCGGTGCGCCGCCTACAAGGTCAGCTTTGGTGCAGCGGGCAAGGCCGAACTGTTCCGGCTCGATGGTGTAGCACTTATACCAGCCGTCCTTGATCTCGCACACCTTGGTGGGTGCACTCAGGCTGATCTCGTCCAGCTTATCCTTGCCGTAGACCACCATGCCGCGCTTGACACCCAGACTGATGAGCACCTGCGCCAGCGGCTCTACAAGGTATTCGTCGTAAACACCCAGCAGCTGCATAGCGGGCGAACCGGGATTGGTGAGCGGCCCAAGGATGTTGAACACGGTGCGGAAGCCCAGTTCCTTGCGGATGGGGCCAACGTACTTCATGGAGGTGTGATACTTCTGCGCAAAGAAGAAGCAGATGCCCACTTCGTTCAGCAGTTCTACACAGCGGGCGGGGCTTTGCTGGATGTTCACGCCCAGCGCTTCCAGACAGTCGGCAGTACCGCACTGGGAGGACGCGGCCCGGTTGCCGTGCTTGGCCACCTTCATGCCGCCTGCCGCTGCCACCAGCGCCGAGGTGGTGGAGATGTTGAAGCTGTGGGCGTTGTCGCCGCCGGTGCCAACGATCTCAAAGATATCCATGCCGGTGTCCACCTTGGTGGCGTGGTCGCGCATGGCGGCGGCGCAGCCCGCAATTTCGTCCGTGGTCTCAGCCTTGGCGCTCTTGGTGGAAAGCGCCGCCAGAAAAGCTGCGTTCTGGGTGGGAGTGGTCTCGCCGCTCATGATCTCGTTCATCACGGCATAGGCTTCGTCGTAGCTCAGGTCCTGCTTGTTGACGATCTTCACAATGGCTTCCTTGATCATTTTCTTAACCCTCCATACTTCGTCCAGTGTGGGCCGTATCTTCATGGCTTTTTCCCTCCCGGTAAAACAAAAACTCCCCCGGCTCTTCTGCCGAGGGAGTGGAAAAGAAAAACGCCCCCGACAGAAGAACTCTCTTCTGTCAAGGACGAATAAAATTTGGCCTTTTATCCGCGGTGCCACCCTGACTTCATGGGCATGACCCCATGCACTTGGCGAGATGCCAACACATCCCCGGCAACTGACGTATGCCCTACGTTGCAGAATACTGTGCGGCGAAAGTTCTCCGCAGTTCCCTGCACCCTCAGCGGTCCATTTCGGGAAAATATAACGCAAAGTCACACTTTCCTTGACGAACTGTTTCCGGTCTGCTTCTCAGCTGCGCAGGCTCTCTGTACAGGCATGGTTCGCCGTTATCTCCGCTTCAACGGTTTAGTGTATTGAATTTGGCTATATTAAACCACGGATTTTTCGTTTGTCAATACCTGTTTGCAAATTTTTCAAAATCAGCCTATGTCCACAGTGGGTTCAGCGCTTCCGGCGGCTGTTCGTGCTGGAAAACTTCACCGCTTTTGCCGGCCTGCGGCGGCTGTGCAACGCACTGTAGTAGCCAAAGGCAGTGCCGCATAAGCCGCCCACAATGTGCATGAAGTTTGCTACATTGTCGTGCACAAAAATGATATCATACACCTGCTGACCAAAGTACAGCGCTGCAACCAGCAGCATGGTGACTGGGATGCCGCCGGAGAAGCCCGCCAGCGACGAAAGCATGATAAGCATGAACACGATGCCGGACGCGCCCAGCAGCCCTGAACGTGGGAACAGCACGCATTGCAGCACGCCGGTGACCAGAGCGGTGAACACCATGCCGCACAAAAGCGGCTTGCTGCCGTACTTTTCTTCCATTGGCGGGCCAACAACGAGCAGCAGCAGCATGTTGTTCAGAAAGTGGTCCCAGCTGGCATGGCCCAGCACATGGCCGAACAGCCGGATGTAGAACAGCGGGTCCTTCAGCGAGGAGCGGTAGACACAGAACAGATGCATCGTCGTCCACCCGTCCGTCCACTGGTCGAGGAACAGCACCAGAAGTGACAGCAGGAAAAATGTGAGGATCACCGGGGAGTTGTACTGCAGTTCCAGTTTGAGTTTTACTTTTTTCATCCTCTTGTCTCCACCCAGTATTCGCCCATGCTCTGGCCGGGCTGGTTCGTCACTTCATCCTTGAGGTAATCGCCAAGGCCGCAGCTTTCCGGCTGCCATGCAAGGGCTGCTTCCACCGTGGGGTACTCCACCTCGGCATACCAGAACTCGGTGGGCTGGCCTTCGTCCACATGGTTCACTTCCAGCACAGAACCGTCCGGCAGGGTGTAGCTGCGGCGCAGCTTCGGGATGAGAGGTTTAGCGATAATCTTGTATTCCAGATCATCAAACAGTTCTTTGTCGATGCTGCGCTCGATCTCCTCACGGGCAAGGCCGCCCCCGGATTTGAAGCAGAGGATGTAGTCCGTCCTGCCGCCGGTGAGGGCTTCTTCCCGGATGCGCACAGTGGGCCGCACGCTGATATAGCCCTGCCGCATGGCAAATTCCTCCCTGAGGGGCAGCCCTTCCGGCCAGCCCTTCACCATCCATTTGCGTTCGATTTCCATAATGCATCCCTCTTTCATGCGGTTTTTTGGCATTTCTTATTTATAATAACATGATTTTGTGCTATTATAAAGGGTAGATTTTTACTCCTTCTGTCTGCGAACGCGGGACGAAGGGAGTTCGTCCATGATAAGGAGAACCATATGAAAGAACGCGCTTACCCTGTGTATACCGTCAACAAACACGCCGAGGGCCTGCTGGTGGGCGGGCACCCCTGGGTGTATGAGAACGACATCCTCCATTCCCCGGAAAATGAGCCGGAAAACGGCACGCTGGCCGATGTGGTCAGCACCAAGGGTTCCTACCTTGGCACCGGCTTTGTCTCGCTCAAAAGCAAGATCCGCGTGCGGCTGATCTCCCGCAATGCCAACGACACCTTTGATGCTGCGTTCTGGCGCCGCCGGGTGGAATATGCATGGAACTACCGCAAGACCGTGCTGGAACCTGCAGACCTTTCCGCCTGCCGTGTCATTTTTGGCGAAGCCGACCAGTTCCCCGGCCTGACCGTGGACCGGTTCAGCAACATCCTCGTCACGCAGACCCTGAGCGTGGGCATGGAAAAGCTCAAGCCCATCCTCTTCCCCATTCTGGCAGAAGTCCTGCGCGCCGACGGCCAGACCATCGACGGCATCTACGAGCGCAACGATGAGGCTCTGCGCGCAAAGGAAGGTCTTGAGCAGAACAAAGGCTGGTTTGAGCTGCCCGGTGAGACTCACCCGGCAAGCACCCAGACCGAGATCTGCGAGAACGGAGTTTACTATCATGTGGATTTCGAGAATGGGCAGAAGACCGGCTTCTTCCTTGATCAGAAGTACAACCGCCGGGCGGTGGCACGCCTTGCTGCAGGTCACACCGTGCTAGACTGCTTTACCCACACCGGCAGCTTTGCACTGAACGCCGCTGCGGGCGGCGCTGCCCGTGTGACCGCCGCCGACATCAGCGCCGAGGCCATTGCCATGGCGCAGCGCAATGCCCAGCGCAACGGTCTGACCAATATGGACTTTTTGTGCGAGGACACCTTTGAGCTGCTGCCCCGCTTGGAAAGAGAGGGACACCCCTACGATTTTATCATTCTGGATCCGCCGGCCTTTACCAAGGCGCGCCGCACTGTGGAGAACGCCATGCGCGGTTACAAGGAGATCAACTACCGTGCCATGAAGCTGCTGCCCCGCGGCGGCTATCTGGCAACTGCCAGCTGCTCCCATTTTGCCACCGAGGAGCTGTTCATCAAGATGCTGCGCGCCGCTGCAAAGGATGCGCACCGCCAGCTGCGGCAGATCGAGGTGAAACAGCAGGCACCGGATCATCCGATCCTGTGGGGCGTGCCGGAAACAAATTATCTGAAGTTCTTCCTCTTTCAGGTAATTTGACGATTTTAAAATTGCGCCGCTTCGCTCTGCAATTCATTAAGGTATTTTTATTTTATATTTTCGTGTTTGTCGCGTCCTGCGGGACGCTCCAAACACATTTTCACCAGAAGGGACCCCATCGAGTAAATGCATCTTTTTGCTGTGCTGCCTGAACCCTCTCAGTCAAAGCCTGACGGCTTTGCCAGCTCCCCCGAGGGGGGAGCTTTATGAGCAGGGACGGAAAACAACGATCTTTTCCGATGATGAATAAACTTACCCGGCAGCTGGATAAAAGCTCGCCCTTCGGGAGAGCTGGCATTGCGCAAGCAATGACTGAGAGGGTTTTTCCCATCGGGCGGAGAGGGTTCGTTCTCTTAAAAAGTCATACCAAGTGCGGATGCTCCAAAAATGCAGGAAGCTGTTTGTGCAGAATCGTCAGATTTGTCAATTGCCTTTTTGGCCCGCCGGGGCTATAATCAAACCATAGACAGCAACGGCGCTGTGGGTCACCTCCTGACTCGCAGCGCCGTTTTTGTTAAGATGCTTTCGTACTTCTGGGTGCGGCATTGCGGCAGACCAGAATGCAGACGAAAGGGTAAGAAAAATAAGATCAAGTAAGGAGTAGGATTTATGGCAGCGAATGTTATGGAAATCTACGGCAGCAAGGTCTTTAACGAACATGTGATGAAGGAGCGCCTGCCGAGCGCAACCTATAAGAGCCTGAAGAACACCCTGCACAAGGGTGCTCCGCTGGACATTGAGGTGGCAAACGTTGTGGCCAGCGTGATGAAGCGCTGGGCCATGGAGCTGGGTGCCACCCACTACACCCACTGGTTCCAGCCGCTGACCGGCATCACCAGTGAGAAGCACGATGGCTTTGTTTCCCCTGTGGGCGACGGCACCGCCATCATGGAGTTCTCCGGCAAGGAGCTGGTGCGCGGCGAGCCCGATGCATCTTCCTTCCCCTCCGGCGGTCTGCGCGCCACCTGCGAGGCCCGCGGCTACACTGCATGGGACCCCACCAGCTACGCATTCGTGAAGGATGACGTGCTGTGCATCCCCACCGCATTCGTCAGCTACACCGGCGAGGCTCTGGATAAGAAGACCCCTCTGCTGCGTTCCATGAACGCACTGTCCAATCAGGCAGTTCGCATCCTGAAGCTGTTCGGCAAGGATGTGGATTACGTCTCCACCACCGTCGGCCCCGAGCAGGAGTACTTCCTTATTAAGAAGGAAGATTACGAAGCCCGTCAGGATCTGATCCTCACCGGCCGCACCCTGTTCGGTGCCCCCTCTGCCAAGGGTCAGGAGCTGGAAGAGCACTACTTCGGTGTCATTCGTCCCGAGGTCTCCGAGTTTATGAAGGAGTTGGACGAAGAGCTGTGGAAGCTGGGCATTCCCGCCAAGACCAAGCACAACGAAGTTGCTCCCTGCCAGCATGAGCTGGCTCCCATCTTCGACACCACCAACGTTGCCATCGACCACAACCTGCTGACGATGGAGATGATGAAAAAGATCGCTCCCAAGTACGGTCTGGTCTGCCTGCAGCATGAGAAGCCTTTTGAGGGTGTCAACGGCAGCGGCAAGCACAACAACTGGTCCATGTCCACCACCCACGAGAACCTGCTCGACCCGGGCGACACCCCCATGGAGAACCTGCAGTTCCTGGTGTTCCTGGCTGCTGTCATCAAGGCTGTTGACGAGTACGCCGATCTGCTGCGTACCTCCGTTGCCACTCCCGGCAACGATCACCGTCTGGGTGCCAACGAGGCACCTCCGGCTATCATTTCCATCTTCGTGGGCGAAGAGCTGGAAGCTGTCATCGATGCTATCGCATCCGATTCCCCCTATGCCGGCCCCGTCAAGATGAAGATGGATCTGGGCGTTGATGTCCTGCCCAAGTTCAGCAAGGATACCACCGACCGCAACCGTACCTCTCCCTTTGCCTTCACCGGCAACAAGTTCGAGTTCCGTATGCCCGGTTCCGCTGAGAACCTGAGCGATGCCAACACCATCCTGAACACCGCCGTCGCAAAGGAACTGAAGGGCTACGCCGACGAGCTGGAGAGCGCTGAGGACTTTACCAGCGCTGTGATCGCTCTGGTCAAGCGCACCATCCGCGACCACCGCCGCGTCATCTTCAACGGCAACGGCTACACTGCCGAGTGGGAAGAGGAAGCCGCAAAGCGCGGTCTGCCCAACAAGAAGAACACCCCCGCTGCTCTGCCTGCCCTGATCGAGCCCAAGAACATTGCCCTGATGGAAGAGTTCGGCGTGCTGACCAAGGTAGAGATGGAGAGCCGCTACGAGGTGGAGATGGAGCACTACTCCAAGATCATCAACATCGAGGCTCTGACCATGCTGGAAATGGCCCGCAAGCAGCTGCTGCCTGCCGTCAACTCCTACATGAGCGAGCTTGCCAATACCGCAGCATCCAAACTGGCTGTGAGCGAGAACATCAGCGTGCGCAGTGAGACCAAGACTCTGACCAAGCTCTCTGCTGATGCCGATGCTATGAGCGACGCTGTCGATACCCTGCAGGATGCAGTGGATGCTTCCAAGGCATTGCCCACCGAGGCAGAAAAGGCCGTTGCTTTCCACGACAACGTGCTGCCTGCAATGGATGCTCTGCGTGCCGCTGCGGACGACGCCGAGACCATCTGCGGTGAGGATTATTGGCCTCTGCCCAGCTACAGCAAGATGCTCTACTACGTCTGATCTTTCATCAGCGTAACAGCAGAATAGCATCCGTAGGCTGCGGAATTTAAAATTGCCATTCTCCTTTTCCTATTTCTTACACCAGCCTAAAGACCTGCTCCCATTCTGAGGGCAGGCCTTTAGGCGTTTTATTTGAAAGGGAAACCATTATGAGCTATTCGACCCAACAGGACATCCTTGATTTTGTGGAGGACAACAACGTCAAATTTGTGCGCTTTGCCTTCTGCGATATCTTTGGCACTCAGAAGAACATTGCCGTGCTGGCAAACGATCTGCCCAAAGCTCTGGAAGACGGTGTCTGCTTCGACGGCAGCTCCATTGCCGGCTTCATGAAGGTGGAGGAAAGCGACCTTGTGCTGCGGCCGGATCTTTCCACCGTGACCATTCTCCCCTGGCGGCCCACCGAGGGCCGGGTGATGCAGTTTTTCTGTGATGTGGAAAAGCCGGACGGCCAGCCCTTTGGCGGCAACTGCCGCGGCTTTCTGCGCAGCGTGAACCGAAAATTCAAAAAGCTGGGCATCACCTGCAATGTGGGCGCAGAGTGTGAGTTCTACCTGTTCGAGAATGATGACCGGGGCCGCCCCACCCGTATCCCCATCGACTTTGGCGGCTACTTTGACGTGGCCCCGCTGGACGCAGGCGAGAACCTCCGCCGGGACATCTGCCTGACCATGGAGCAGATGGGCATGAGCCCTCAGCACAGCCATCACGAAAGCGGCAACGGCCAGAACGAGATCGACTGCCACCACGCAGGCCCCCTCAAGACCGCCGACAACGTGATGATGTTCAAGCAGATCGTGCGCGCCATTGCCACCCGCAGCGGCATCCATGCAAGCTTCCTGCCCAAGCCCCTGCCGGATCAGGCAGGCAGCGGCCTGCACATCAACCTGTCCCTTTACATGGATGGCCGCAACCTGTTTGAGGGCGACATTGCCCCGGACAGCATTGCAGGCAGCTTTATGGCCGGTGTGCTGGCCCACAGCCGGGAGCTGACCGCGTTCACCAACCCTCTGCCCAACAGCTATCAGCGCTTTGGCTGCGATGAAGCGCCCCGCTATGTGAGCTGGAGCCGCCAGAACCGCAGCCAGCTGGTGCGCATCCCGCAGGTAAAGGGCGACAACTGCCGCATGGAGCTGCGCAGCCCGGACCCTGCCTGCAACCCCTATCTGGCCATTGGTCTGGTTCTGTCTGCCGGATTGGACGGCATCGAGAACCGCATGGTGCTCTCTGCCCCCGTGAACAAGAATCTGTTCGACCCCTCTATGGCTGAGGGCCTCAGCCTTGAGACTCTGCCCGCCAGTCTGGAAGAGGCCGTGCAGGCTGCGGAGGAGAGCGAATTTTTGCGCAGAGTGCTGCCCGAGCAGCTTGCCAGCCGCTACTTTACGGAAGAACTGAAGCGCTGCGAAGCACTGAAACACGCGTCCGACCCTGTTGAGTACGAGCGTACCCATTACTTCAACGCCATCTGACCCCTGCAAAAGAGTGTGTGTAGGAGAAAGGAGCGAAGGAAATGGGACGTGCACTGATCGTAAGTGCCGGTGCAAGCTCCAACGAGTATATCGCTGCACGGCTGACCGAAATGGGCTACAGCCGCCCGGTGATCATTCCCAGCGGGGCCGAAGCCCGGCGGCGCATGACGGAATCGGATTTTGAGCTGATCGTGGTCAACTCTCCCCTGCCCGATGAATTCGGGCATGAAGTGTGCATCAATGCTGTGGAAAAAACAGATGCCGGTGTCGTGTTTCTGGTCAAGGCCGCACAGGCTGAGCAGCTTTTGGGGCCTTTGAGCGAGCAGGGGGTATTGCTGCTGTCAAAGCCCTTCAGCACCGCCTTTTTTGTGCAGGCCATGCACATGGCGGCGGCGGGCAACCACCGCCTGCTGCGTGCCCGGCAGGAGAACGCCCGCTTACAGGAAAAGATCGCACAGGTGCGGCTGGTCAGCCGGGCAAAATGCTGCCTTGTGGAGCACGAGCACATGACCGAAGCCGAGGCACACCGCTACATAGAAAAACAGGCCATGGATACCCGGCGTGACCGCACAGAAATTGCACAGGAAGTCCTTGAAAATTATGAGGACATGGGTGTATAATATTAGATTGGGAAAAGTATCCTTGCTTTCACCGGCTCATTTTGGGAGAGGCTGAGAGCAAGACCGTTCACCTGAAAGAATTCACAAAGGTTTATAAGGGAAAAAATTCAGAAAAGCAAAAATAGAGGAGGAAATTCTATGGCAGAGAAACAAACCAAATTCATCTTTGTCACCGGCGGTGTCGTCTCCGGCCTTGGCAAGGGCATCACAGCCGCATCGCTGGGCCGTCTGCTCAAGTGCCGCGGTCTGAAGGTGGCCAGCCAGAAGCTGGACCCCTATGTGAATGTGGATCCCGGCACCATGAGCCCGCTGCAGCACGGTGAGGTGTTCGTGACCGACGATGGCACTGAGACCGATCTGGATCTGGGCCACTACGAGCGCTTTATCGACGAGAATCTGAACAAATACTCCAACCTGACCACCGGCAAGGTGTACTGGAACGTACTGAACAAGGAACGTCAGGGTGCATATCTGGGCCAGACCGTGCAGATCATTCCCCACATCACCAACGAGATCAAGAGCTACATCTACAATCTGGCCTCTTCCACCGAGGCTGACGTGGTCATTACCGAGATCGGCGGCACGACCGGTGATATTGAAAGCCAGCCCTTCCTCGAGGCCATCCGTCAGGTGGGTCTGGAGCAGGGCCGCGACAACTGCTGCTACATCCATGTGGTGCTGGTGCCTTACATTTCCGGCTCGGACGAGTACAAATCCAAGCCTGCACAGCACTCTGTGAAAGAGCTGCAGGGCATGGGCGTGAACCCGGACATCATCATCCTGCGCGCAGACGGCAGTGTGGGCGGCGACATCCGCCGCAAGATCAGCACTTTCTGCAATGTGAAGCCGGAGTGCGTGATCGAGAACCTGACCATGCCCAGCCTGTACCAGTGCCCGCTGATGCTGCACACCGGCGGTCTGGACGAGGTAGTGGTGCAGAAACTCAAGCTGGACGTTCCTCCTGCCGACCTGACCGAGTGGAAGCAGGTGGTCAGCCGCATTGCCACCCGCAGCAAGACCTGCAGCATTGCGCTGGTGGGCAAATACGTCAAGCTGCACGACGCTTACCTCTCCGTGATGGAGAGCCTGTACCACGCCGGCTTTGAGAACGACAGTCAGGTGGAGATCCGCTGGGTGGAGAGCGAGGACCTGACCGACCAGGCCGCCTGCAAGGAAGCCTTTGCAGATGTGGACGGCATCATCGTACCCGGCGGCTTTGGTGACCGCGGCATTGAGGGCATGATCCAGGCTGCACAGTATGCCCGCGAGAATCATGTTCCCTACTTTGGCATCTGCCTTGGCATGCAGATCATGGTGATGGAGTTTGCCCGGGGCGTTTTGGGCTACAAGGATGCAAATTCCAGCGAATTCACCCCGGATGGCAAGCATAATGTGATCGCCCTGATGGCCGACCAGCAGGGCAACATTCCCAAGGGCGGCACCATGCGTCTGGGTAAATACCCCTGCAAGGTGATGCCCGGCACCAAGATGGCCGAGTGCTACGGCGAGGCTGAGATCTGGGAGCGCCACCGCCACCGCTACGAGTTCAACAACGAGTTCCGTCAGGAGATGCAGGACGCCGGTCTTGTCATTTCCGGCACCAGCCCCGACGGTCGTCTGGTAGAGACTGTAGAGCTGCCCGGCCGTGACTTCCATTTGGGCGCACAGTTCCACCCGGAGTTCAAGAGCCGTCCGAACCGTGCTCACCCGCTGTTCAAGGCATTCATTGCTGCGGCACTCAAGTTCCGCGCCAGCGAGCAGCGCAGCCTGCTGCACATGTAAACCATAAAAATAAGGTGCTGTCTGTGCGGACAGCACCTTATTTTTTACCCATATAATCCATGATCCTGCAAGGCATTATTCATAGTGGTCATTTTCCAGATCACACACCACAAACCGGTCCACGATGTGGGCCATCCCGTGGAACATCTGTTCCGTAAGTTTCTTGCGGCGCTGTAGCTCCATCCGTTCCGCTTCCGCTTTTTGCAGAGAACTCCCGGTGGCTTTGTTCTATTCTTGATTTCCGATCAGCACCACGGCCACATCGTTGACATTCGTGCCGGTCGCGCCGGTGATGATGAGCCCATCCACCGCCTTGAGGGCATGGTAGGCATCGTTGTTCTGCAGCACATCGTACACGTTCAGCTGGTTCTGCGCCAGTGCCGCGGCCGTGCTGCCGTCCACATAGCCGCCCGCAGCATCGGTTGGGCCGTCGGTGCCATCGCTGCCCACCGAAAAGACCGCTGCATCCAGCCCGGCGATCACCGGTGCTGCAGCAAGGGCCAGCTCCTGATTGCGCCCACCCAGACCTGTTCCGGTCAGATGGACGACCGTCTCACCGCCTGCAAGAAAGGCCAGCTTATTGCCCTGCCCCGCGTGGGTGCGGGCTATGGAACCAAGGAAGCTGCCAGCCTCCCGCGCTTCACAGCAGAGCCTGTCGGTCAAGATCACCGGCTCATAGCCCAGCTCCCGGCAGGCGTTGGCTGCTGCACTGCACAGCTCCCGCACGCTGCCGGTGATCTGCGTGGCAACACGGTCCAGCACCTTTGGAGTCTCCCGTGCCAGCAGAGCCTTGGCCTGTGCCGAAAGCTGCAGGTGATATTTTTCCGCAATGGCAAGGGCCTGTGCACAGGTGGAGGTATCCGGCACCGCCGGACCGCTGGCGATCATATCCAGCGGGTCGCCCAGAATATCACTGAGCACGATGCTGAACACCCGCGCGGGCGCACAGCTCTGTGCAAACCGCCCGCCCTTGACCCCGGACAGGCGCTTGCGAATGGTGTTCATCTCCACGATATCGGCACCGCTGGCAAGCAGCTGGCCCGTGACCTGCTGCAGCTCTGCACCGGGGATCAGCGGCTTCTCAAACAGTGCACTGCCGCCGCCGGACAGCAGAAACAGCACCGTATCCTCTGCCGTTAAGCCCTGCACCAGTTCCAGCGCTTTCCGGGTGGCGGCAAAGCCATTCTCATCCGGCACGGGATGCCCGGCTTCGCAGCAGTCCACGCCGGGGATCGTGCCCTTCACGTGGCCGTATTTGGTCACGACCACGCCGCCATCCACCCGGCCAAGAAATTTCACCGCCGCATGGGCCATCTGCCATGCTGCCTTACCGGCAGCCACCAGCAGCACCCTGCCGCCCTGCGGCCGGAAATTTTTCAGCGCGCGGCGCACCGCTTCGTCCGGCAGAACAGCGTTCAGGCTGGCACGGATGATGGCATCTGCATCTCTGCGCAGTGTTTCGTTTTTCAGCATGTCGTTCTCCCCTTTTCCATCGCTTCTTGTCCGCGGACAAAAAACACCTGTACAGTCTCTTCCTATGCAGGAAAACGCCGTACAGGTGTTCTGATCTTTTTGCTTACTTTGCGCTTGCCGGAGCAACCTCAAAGTCGATCTTGCCCAGGTTCACATCCGCACGCACAATGGTGATCATCATGGTGTCGCCCAGACTCCAGTTCTTGCCGGAGACGGGGTCGGACAGGCGGATGCCCTCGGTGAGCATGGTACCGGAGGGGGTCAGGCTGGAAGCAGGCACAAAGCCCTCCACGCCGTTGTCCAGCTCAATGAACAGGCCGCGCTGGGTCACGCCGGAAATGCGGCCCTCGTAGCACTCGCCCAGATGGCGGCGGGCATACTCGGCCTTGTAGCAGTCCTCAGCCTTGCGCTCGATCTGCATTGCAATGATCTCGCGCTCACTGGACTGCTTGCTTGCCTTCTCGGCAAAGTCGCTGTAGCGCAGCACCATGGTATCCTTATCCATGCCCTTGAGCTGGGCGGTCATGATGCGATGGATGGCCAGATCCGGGTAGCGGCGGATGGGGCTGGTGAAGTGAGCGTAGTCCTTCAGCACCAGACCGTAGTGGCCCTTGGGTTTTTCCTCATACACAGCCTTGGACATGCAGCGCAGCATACCGGTATTGATGATCTGCTCATACGGGCCGCCGCGCACACCTTCCAGAATGGCGCTCAGCTCCTTGGGGGTGGGCACATCCTTGGCAAAGTGATCGTTGATGCCGCAGGCCTGCAGCAGAGTGTGCAGACGCTCCAGCTTTTCAGCATTGGGTTCCTCGTGCACACGGTACACGAAGGGGATCTGCTTCACGCGGGCAAAGTGGGCAGCGCACTGGTTGGCCAGCAGCATGAACTCTTCGATCATAGCTTCGCTCTCGCCGGAGGTGCGCTTTTTCACATCGATGCAGTGGCCGTCCTCGTCGAGGATCAGCTTCACCTCGCCGCTCTCGATATCCATGCAGCCGCGCTCCTTGCGCAGGCGGGCACGGTGGCCGTACAGCTCCTTCATGGCGGGCAGCTGGCTGAGCACTTCATGGTACTTGCCCTTCAGCTCGTCGTCAGCACTGCCGGCCAGCAAGGCGTTGATCTCGGAGTAAACACCCTTGACGCGGCTGCGGATGACCGACTTGACAAAGCGGTAATCGATCAGGTTGCCATCCTTATCCAGATGCATCAGGCAGGAGAAGGCCAGACGCAGCACGCCCTCATTCAGGCTGCAGATGCCGTTGGAAAGCTGCTTGGGCAGCATGGGCACCACCTGATCGGCATAGTAGACGCTGGTTGCGCGGTTAAACGCTTCGTTGTCCAGTTCGCTGCCGGGCTTGACATAGTTGGAAACATCTGCAATGTGGACACCCAGCTCAAAACCGCCCTCCGGGGTCTTGGTCAGGCTGATGGCATCATCGATGTCCTTGGTCTCAGCACTGTCAATGGTGAAGATGGGCAGGGCGCGCAGATCCATGCGGCCCTCGGTGTCCTTTTCAGAGACCTCAGCGTTCTCCAGCTTCTTGGCTTCCTCACGAACCTTATCCGGGAAGCGGCTGCGGATATCCTGCGCATAGAGCAGGGCCTTTGCGCAGCGCTTTGCTTCGTCCGAGCTGCCAAACCGCATGGCAACGCCCACGCGGTGATCTTCCTGCCGATTGCCGCGCTGCAGGATCTCCACGGCCACCTTGTCGCCGTCCTTTGCACCGCCCTCGCAATCACGCATCATCTGCATGGAGATGGCCGGGCAGTCGTCCGGCACGAACTTCAGGCGGCCATCAATGCGGCGGGCAGTGCCCACCAGATCGTTCTTTTCTTCCAGAATGGCCAGGATCTCGCCTTCATCGCTGCCCTCCACACGGGGGTGCTCAAACTTTTCCACAAGCACCATGTCGCCGGGCATGGCACCGCGGGTAAAACGGCCCGGGATAAAGATATCGCTGGTGCCGTCCTCCAGCATGACAAAGGCAAAATTCTTGCCCAGTTTTACCACCTTGCACAGCAGAGCCTTGTCTGCACGGCCGGAGCGCACCGTAAAGAACACGCCCTGACGCTGGCAGATGACCGCCTCGTGCACCAGCTGATCCACAGCCTCCATCACCTTGCGGTCCGAGCCGCGGTCCCCGCCGAATTTGGATTTGAGGTCTTTGACGGTGCACGGCTGATTCTGGATCGCGTGCTCAATTTTATCGCGCATTGCCATAATATTTTTTCTCCTTGCTCTTCCATGGCCGCAGCCTCCAACGTGCCGCAGCGCTGCCAATCGTGGGCCAGCTGCCCCACCCTGCCCAGCGGTCAGACTGCCGCTGACATCCTATCATAACACAGAAAAACAGCCCCGTCCTTTACACGGGGCTGCACGAACCTTGTCAACCTGCCAGACGGCCTGCAAACAGACATGCCAGAATGGCAACCACAAAGAAAACAATGCCTGCAATGCGGGTGGTCTTGGCCAGCATCTGATCAGCCGGGGTCAAACGGGCATTGTTTGCGCCGCCCATACTGCCGTTGATGGCACCGGAAAGGCCCTGACCGTGGGTGTGCTGCATGAGAGTGAGGAAAACGATGACGAGCGAAGCGATCAGCAGGATCACACCGCCAACAATTTCGATAACAGACATGGATTGAAACGCTCCTTTATTTTAATTCAACAAAAACTACGCAGAAATACAAATATATAGTAGCATAACAAGCGCAAAAAAGCAAGCAGAAACCGTGCATTTTTATGCCAGAAGGTCCAGCATTGCGCACAGCCGGGCAAAGATGGCGGCGCTGGAATGTTCCGTGCTCACCTGCCCGTCCTGCAGCACCACAATGGTGTAGCGCGGCTGCTGCGCCGGGTAAAACCCTGCGAACCACAAGTTTTTGCGTTCCGTGCCATCCGGTGTGAACTGCCCGGTCTGCGCGGTACCGGTCTTGCCGCCAGCCCCTTCTTCCAGCCCGGCAGCATCCTGTGCGGTGCCCTCTTCCACCACCTGCTGCAGCATTTTACGCAGGAGCGCTGCATTTTCCGCACTCATCACCCGCCTTGACTGCGGATGTGCAAGCGTTTCCAGCGGCGTACCGTCAGTTTCATCCACCGAGCCACACACGAAGAAAGGCGTGCGGTACACCCCGCCGGAAGCAATGGTGTTCATCATGGCGGCGATCTGTACCGGTGATGCCAGCAGACCGCCCTGCCCAAAGCTGAAATTTGCCAGCTGGCCGCTCTGGGCAAGCTCCCCGGCAGACGGCAGCTTTCCGGCATCGGCGTGCAGCGCACCTGCCACCGGCACCTCCTGCCCGAAGCCAAGCTGCCGAGACATCTGCAAAAGCGTCTCTGCCCCCAGCTGCTGCCCCAGCCGGATAAAATAGCCGTTGCAGCTTTTTTCCAGAGCCGCAGTCATGTCCACCGTTCCGTGCGGAACACCGCCTGCGCAGCGGAAGATCTGTCCATCCACCACCATAGCACCGGTGCATTCGTACTCCGGCAGGATGCCCTGCTCCAGCGCTGCCGCAGCCAGCACCGGCTTGAACACTGAACCCACAGCATAGCTTTCCAGTGCGCGGTTCAGGAACGGACTGTCCGGTGCATCCAGACTTGCGGCAAGGTCATCCGGGTCATAGCCCGGTACGCTGACGCTGGCGCGAACCGCAGCAGTGGCCGTGTCCAGAACCAGAATGCAGCCGCTGGTCATGGTGTCTGCGGCCACCGCTTCGGCGGCACGCTGCACCGGGCGGGAGATCGTCAGCTGCACGCCCACCGCACTGCTGTCCTGCCGGGTGAGCTGCGGTGTTTCCCCGGCCCGCAGCCGTCCTTGTGCTGTGACCGCGCACACCAGCGTGTCATGCTCCTTTGTTCCGGCCAGCTGGCTGTCCAGCGCCTTTTCCAGCCCGGCAATGCCGCGGCCTTCTGCATCCAGATAGCCGATCAGATGCTGGCACAGCGGAACTTCTGCGCAGCGCCGTGCCGTTGCAAAGCAGCGTATGCCGCGCCCGGAAAGGTCGCGGTCCACTTCCAGCAGAAACGGTGCGGAGCGGTTGCGGTTCCGGTATAAAAGTGCCTGCCCGGCACTGTCCGTAAATGCATACAGGCGTGTGTAGTTGTTTTCGCCCGGGAAGCAGAGGGCAAGATACCGCGTTTCCAGCCCGGTGAGAAGCAGGCCGCTGTGGTCGTAGAAGCTGCCCCGCCGGGCAGGCAGCGAGAGCCGGACCGTGCTCTGTGCTTCGGCCCGGGCAGCATAGGTATGGTTCTCTGCCAGAAAATACAGGCGGCACAAAACTACCGCAAACCCCAGCAGAACAGCTGCATACAACGCCAATACCCGTTTGCCGGACATCTGCTCACCCCTTTTTGATAGAGTGGGCTGCATCTGTGGTTTCTATACAAAAAGAGACGGGGTCTCCGAAGAGATCCCGTCTCCATAAGGTACTTATTGAGTAAGCAATTCCGCTTCATACGTCGAAAATCACAGGTTGCCGGCGATCTGTTCAAAGGCTCTTTCAACCGATTCAAAACTGCTGTGCGTGTAGACATCCAACGTCACACTGGCATTGGAGTGTCCCATCAGGTATTGCAGGCTTTTTACATCCAGCCCGGCCTGCTGAACATTGGTGCAGAAGGTGTGTCGCAGCACATGAGATGTAATGCGCGGAACAGGTTTGCTGTACGCCTTCTCAAACTTTCCCTGCACGCCACGCATATAGTTTTCCAAGTGCATTGCCACCTTCGGCATTCCGGACTTGTCCAGAAAGAGGAATCCGCTGCAACCATCCACCAGCGCTTCCACTTTCGTGGACGCTCTGGCTTTTACTACACGCCGCAACGCTGCACAAACGGTATCTGTCATGGGAACATTGCGGATACCGCTTTTTGTTTTCGGCGGTGTGACAAAGTAGGGCTTTTCAGCCGTCCGGCAAAGCTGCCGCCGGACATGGATACAGTGCCGTTCAAAGTCGATATCTGCTCGTGTCAGGCCATACAACTCACTCACACGCAAGCCGGTTCCCATAAGAATGACGATATCATCATAATAGTTGCCGCCATAGTCTTGAACGAATTGCAGATATTTCTCCTGCTGTTCTCTGGTCAGGGCATTGCGCGCATAAGCGTCCTTCGGCACAACATCGGACAGCTTGAACTTGAATGGATTCTTGCGGATGATGTCATCCTCCACCGCCATCTCAAACGCCGGTCTGACAACGCTTTGCAGGATTCCTATGGTGTTTTGCTTGAAACCGCTGTCATGCAGAAACACGAACCAGCCTTTCGCATCGGACAATTTTACCGTTTTAATGGCTTTTTGCCCGAAAGGGTCAGCATGAATCCGCTTGACCGCTGTGTTGTACGACCGAAGTGAATTGGGTTTCAACCCACGTTTCAGGTTCATATAGCGGTCAACCAGATCAGCCACTGTCATCTCTCCGGCAGCATAGTCGATGCCGTCTGCCAGATCGCGCCACAGTTCTTCCTCTTTTTTCCGCAGCTCTGTCAGGGATTTAGCGTAAATACAACGCCGTTTCTTGTGGATATCGGTATAACGATAGTCGTAGGTGCCGTTTGCTCTCTGGCTTTCGCCATCCTTCAAAACACGGCCCTTGCTATCCTTGCGCTTTTCAGGCATTTAGAAGCTCCTTTCTGTGAAAAGCGCATATAGGGGTTAATTTTAGTATACCATACCGACCATGCGATTTCCACCGATATCGAATAGAAAAGACGTTGCATCATTCTCAAATAGAATACGCCTGCTCGATAAAGTAATCAAACAGACGGCGCTTGATCAAACGCTTGTTACCCACCCAAAGGACAAATTTGCACTTATCCTCGTTGGTGATCTCACGCAGTTTATTGATGCCAATGCCGGAATAAGCCGCAGCTTCCTCCAGCGTTAAATTGCTCTTTTCCCAAATCGGAACTTGTCGGGACTTGGTCCCTCCATCTTGCTGATGCAAGACCGTTCCGTCGCTTGAAGTCTCCACCGGGGACTTCATTGCTTCGCAAACGCGAACTTCCTTCATAGACAGACCTCCAATTCCTTGTAACCGAACGCCTGTAACCAGGCAGGAAAACTCTCTTTTTCTGTACGCAGGACATTCGGTGGACTTTATACTTTTTCTTATCTTTTTAAGGTTACATGGTTACAGAAAGCGGAAAACGCAGCAATCATGCGGTTTTTGCGCTGTAACTGCAGCGTAACCAAACCTGTAACTGACCGTGTAACCGCTGTCCATCAGAAAGGGAAGCCCAGCTGCTGGGCCTCCGCATCCGTTATTTCGGAGAAATCTTCAGCCCCGGTTTCGGGGCTGGTTACGCGCTCCCAGCCTTTCTGAACGCCGTACTTCGGGTAACGCTTGGCGGTCTTGTGCGCCTGCCAGCCTTGAATATCGCCGCGCGAAATTCCCGTGTTCATGATCTCACAGATAGCACGGGTCTCCCACTCAGCCGGGATGTTCGTGTTGCCCAGCGCTTCCGCATAAAGCTGCTTGGAACACACCCGGTCACCCGTGTAGTCCTCCAGAAAGGCGTAGATCATGCCAGCCTGCGCATCCTCCTGCATGAAGTCCTGCTGATGGACTTGCAGCGTTTCCTGCATGGCGGGGCTGAACGCCAGCTTGTAATTACCGCTGTTGTAAATCGTCATGGCTTCTGCCCAGAGCTGGTCGATATAGGTGCGAGATTCCTCCTCATTGTCCAGAATGTGAACTTCGGCCAGTTCCGCATCCACCGGGATGGGGATGAAGCGGCGGTTGCCCGTGCGGTCACGGGGCAAAAAATCCTGCCGGTTGGTCGTGCCAGCAAAAACACACTGGCGCAGACGGTCGGCAGGATGTGTTTCGTAGGGGACTTTATAGGTCTCCTTCTGCTTGCTGAGAAAGCTCTTGATTTCCTCGATGCTTTTGGCATTGGCGGTGGCAATCATCTCCGACATTTCAATGATCCAGTGACCTTGCAGCTTGCGGTACACGTTGTCATCGTCCAGCCGCCGCAGGTCATCCGAAAACCACTCGTCCTTAACGGCCAGCAGACGGAAGAAGGTGGACTTCCCCGCACCCTGACCGCCCACCAGACAGAGCATGGTTTCAAATTTGCATCCCGGCTGGAACACCCGCTTGATGGCTCCCAGCAGGAAAATTTTCATAGCTTCGCAAGTGTACTCGTCCTCCGCAGCACCGAGAAAATGGTGCAAGACGTGGGCTATCCGTTCTGTTCCATCCCATTTTAGGCCGTTCAGGTAGTCCCGGATGGGGTGGTAGCGGTTCTCGTTGGCAACGATGTGGATGGCAGATTCAATCTTCTTTTCGCTGGAGATGCCGTATTTCTCCATACGGCGCAGAATATACTTCATGTCGGTGTCGTTCAGGGTCTTGCCGGAGCGGGGCCAGCCCACAGGCTTTACGATGTCGATGCGCTCGCTCAACAGGTTCAGTCGAATGGCATCGGCCAGCACATGGTCGTTCTGCAAAATCGTGATGCAGTTCTGGATCGTCCGCTGGATTTCGCCGTTGGAGTGCTTGGACAGCATTTCCTTCACATCGGTAATGGTTCGGGGAGCGCGTTCTTCGTTGACTTCTTTGCTCAATAAACATCACCTCGTACTATTATTGAAAACATTTTTCTGACTTTTCGGCGGTAGGCGGCGCAGATGGCTTCCGCTGCGCCTGTTCCGTCTGCAAACGGCTCAACAGGTGCAGAACGGAATCCCGTGCTTTCTCCTTGACCTGCTCCTTGCCCTTCTGTCGGACTTCCGGCTTCAGCAGCTTCTCCTGCAGACGTGCGGCGGTGGTCTGCATGGTCTTGAGGAACTTGTTCAGCACATCGTCCAAACGATGGGAGGCATATTCCCTAGTAGCTTTGGGAGCTTTTCTCTCTGGCGATAACACCCACCTCTTCGTGTCCTCGATCATCCGCATATCTTCCTTGCGGGTCTCGGTGCGTACCACGTCGGTCACAACCTCCACCGCCTTGTCGTAGGCTGCTGCCGAAACTTCATCGATCAGCGTTTCCATGTCGTTGACCTTGAGGGTCAATTCGTCCAGCTTGCTCTGCTGGGCGGCAAGCTGCTCCTTCTGCTTGGCAAGGATGAAGTCCTGCTTTTCCAGATATTTGCGGTTGCCGTATTCCGCTTCTTCCTCCAGTTCCAGCCCGTGCCGCTTTGCAATCTCAAACAGCATCTTCCGGCAGGCGGCATCAAAGGTGATTTTGCGGTTGTTCCGGCGGCTGAGGGGCTTGTCCGGGTCAGGCAGTTCAAAGCCCAGTGCTTCCAACGCCTTTTCCTGCTGGGGTGCCACCTCACCATGCTTGTTCTCACAGTCGAACACATGACGCTCATGGATGTGGGGAGTGCTTTCATCCAGATGCAGTGCCCAGTCCAGCAGGTGCACATGAGCACCAAACCGTTCATGAAATTCAGCAATGAACTCCGTTACCACCAGAACCAGATCTTCCACCGATGCGTGTTCGTCCAACGTTCCGAACTGGTAGATGGTTTCTTCCGGGCAGGTTTTCTTTCCGGCAAGCAAGTCCTCTATGGTTCGGTTGCGCTCGGTATGACGAATCTTTGCATTGCGAGCATTCTGGTTCTCCACAAAGTGAGAGTAGTGGATTTCATAGAACATCTTCTCCACATCGCTGAACGCAGCAGTCTGTCTATCCTTGTCGGATGCAGAACGGATGCCATGATAGCAGTCCCAGTAGATATTGCCCTTTGCTCGTTCCGAGTCGATGTGTTCACTGTTGGCAAGGTTGAAACTGCGGTCATTGTGCTTTGGGTTATAGGTGCCGTGGGTTCCAGCTCGTCCGTTGTGTCGTGTTAATTTCAGATAGACATCCCTCTTTTCCTGTATTTTTTGTGTATGGCCACTCGTGCGATCAAATCACAGGAGTGATACAATTCTTCTAAGCAACGGGTCTCGCATTTCAAGACCGTGTCTTGAAATCTTCTCTCGGAATCGAAAGGTAATCCTTTCGGAAAAGGATTTATGTGTTTGTTCTACTGCAAAGAAAGTGGCCTATCGCTCCTTCCCTCAGTGGGAGATCATGGCGTTTGTCGCTTTCTGCTTAGAAGAGTTTGCTTCTGCTCTGCAAGAAAAGTATAACAGAGAAACTCATACTCGAACAGGAATTGTGAGTTCCTAATTTTCAGTGAAAGTAGGAAGCATCGTTCCCATTTCTTGTTGCATCGCTATTCTTTCTTTGCGGAAAATCACTAAGATGCTGCATCTCTGCAATTATCATAGCACCTGAAATCACTAAAGCCGTGGGCTTCGTAGGCCTATTATTGGCCCCCTAAGTGAACCTGCTTTGATTACTTTTTCCTGATTTTGGTATAAGGTTTAGCGGGGGCTTCTTTCATTTCAACAGCTTGCCGAGAGAGAGCAGCAGCGGAGCTGCTGGATCTGCCGCCGTTTTGCGCCAGATAATACCCAGTAGGATATGACGCACAGCATCATATCACTGGGGCAAAGGACTGCGTCCTCTGCACTCCTGCACCAGGCAAGCCGACCGGCAAAGATTTGCGAATCCCTGCCCACAGCTCGTCCGGCTCAATGTAACGAGAGCCGGAAATTGTTCCGGCTCCCCCATCGCAGATAGGCTTACAGTCCATCTGCATCAATATGATATAGGTCTCCCATATTCGCCCTCGGCTCCCTAGGAATGGGGAATCGTCCGGCGGCGGATTCGCACCGCACCATTGGCATTTCAGCCACCCCGCCTTCGTTATAGCCAGGCTGCGAATTACAGAAGTACCTTTTGTGAAGTACCGGACGATTGAACTATTCTGTTTTCAAGGAGCGATTTTTATAGAAAATCTTCGGGGTTTAGGGCTTCCGAAAAATCATCTCTCTAATTGGTAGGCATCGAAAAAGGGCTTTTTGTTACCCGAAAAAGAAATCTGTTAAAAAGTTCTTGGAAAATATAGTTGAAGCAACCGCTGAGTTAAAATATCGTCAGTTTATCGAGCAGCCAACTGAGGTAGACAATTTGCAGCAGTGAGCGTGTCCAAAGTCGAAGCACTCTTGAAAAAAGATGCTCTCACTTGGTAGCCGACGAGAACAGCTAAAATATAGCCATCTTTTCGAGAATTAACAAAAAAGTCACAAATGGCACAGCATTCGTGCGATTTGCGTTTTTCAGTTGAAGCGAAAAAGTAAGACAAAATCAAACATGGACAACTCATGTTTTTTGAAAGAAATCTGTTCCGAAAAAAGAACCCTCTATATACGAGCCCGCGAAAAAGGCCCTTTCATAGCATCCAAGACAATTCTGTAATTAAAATGTAATAATTCGGACTGATATGAGCCAGAAAAAGAAGCCTTCATATACGAACCCAGTTGAAAGAGCAAAATGCACCCACATTTTCAAAAGTTAACAGAAAATTCAGAATATTGGCTTTTAGTGAGATGGTTTGGTATCATGGACAAAAAGAAAGAGAGCCAGACATTCTGACTCTCTTAATGGTTGGAACTCAACCGCTATGTGTTTTTGCGTTTAAATGCTCTTCCACCAATGACCCTTGAACTGAAACTCTACACCGAGATTTCGGGCTTCCTCCACAACGGAATCTAGTTCATGCCCGCCCATCAGCCAGATAGAGCCGCTTGTTGCACGGTTATCCGTGTAATTTACATGGTTTTGTTCCAAAAGATCAATGATTGCGATGTCATCCATAGAAATTTGCTGGCTTACGGTTTTCGGCTTCTTAGGGCTTGCTTTTGGGGATTTTGTAGTGGGAGATTTTTTTGCCGTTTTTCGTGTGGTGGATTTTCGCGGTGCCGCAACCTCAACTGCAGAAAGTTTTGAATTATCCTCCTGAACATCGACTGTGGCTTGCTCTACCTCGGCTACCATCTGTGCTGACATAGCCTTTTCCTCGTCCTGTTTCGGGACAATGCTCTTGGGGTCAAGAGCAATCTGAATGGTTTCCAAGTCGATAGAATCATCCTCGCTATGCTTGCTTTCGATGATTTGAGCAGCACAAAGTTTTACCCTGCTCAACAATTCAGAGGTTCGTTGTTCACTGCTGTTGCTGTCTTCAGCAGTTTCCGGCTCAATACCAAAAGCTGTAAGTTCGGAAACAACACGTTCCATCGTTTCCTCTGGAGCGCGATAATACTCGCTGCCACGAATCCGAATGAAACGCCAGCCCAATCGTTCCAGAATTGTCTGTCGCTCCATATCCTCCCGGACTTTTTCTTCGCCGCTGTGCCAACGTTCACCATCACATTCGATAGCCACCATCTTTTTACCACACAGCGCAACCATATCCAAACGATACGCACCGACCTTCCATTGCTGGACAAGGTGATACCCACGGTCAGAAAGGTTCATAGCGACTGCCAATTCAAACGGCGATTCGGAATGCGCTTCGATTTCGGTATGCTGAACATTCAGCGCATGAGGGTTCGCGGCGTAGTCGATCAACCGCTTCCGCATATCACCCGGTTTTAAATCGTTGGCAGCATCAAGTGAATGTACTACCCAAAGCTGATCTCTTGCACGGCTGGCAGCGACATTGTAGCGTTTCCGCATGGCATCATCCACACCAAAGCCCATCATGGACAGCGGCCCCGTTCCATCACCACTATCGACTAGACTAAGGAATACCACATCACGCTCGTCGCCTTGGAAATTCGCTGAATTTCCGCAAAGAATATTCCGCGAAACGATTTCCTTTGCGTCAATTTCCTGCTCAATCTCACGCTGGATAACCTTGACTTGCTCATCACCTAGCAAAGAGATCACACCAAATGTTTTTCCTTGGTATTCATCCTGCTCCATGCAAGCTTTCATCAGAGCAACAATAGCTTCGGCTTCTTTGGGATTTGTCTTGAACCGCCCCATACGTTGACCATCGGCCACACGATAATTGACCACTGCCGGAAGGAGCGTACTGCTGCTGGCATCCCGAAGTGGCTTGATTTTATAATCATAGGACAGCATATTACTGAATCCAATGATTTCGGGTACACAACGGAAATGTTCTCGGAGCATCAAGGGTTGGAATGTCGTGGCGGCAATGTCATAAATGGACGTTTTAGCGTTATACAGATGAGAGTTTGGGATTTTATCGTGCAGATACATCTGTTCCAATGCACTCATTTTATCCGTATCTGTGCCGACTGCCATTGGGCTGACCTGCTTATCATCGCCCACAATAATCAGCTTTTTGCCCATATACAGAATAGCCAGCGAAGAAACATCCGATTGACTGGCCTCATCAATGATAACAATATCGAACTGATTCTCTTTAGGATTCAGACTTTCCAGCGCACGGCTGATCGGCATAATCCAACACGGAACAGCTACTTGGCACTTTGACATTAGCTCGCGCGCCTTAGCTTTCAAGGCCGGCGCGGTTTTGCCCGTACCCTTGCCGATTCGCTTGACGGTCTGCTTCCACCCTTGCAGAGCTTGTTTCATGTCAATGTCGGCTTCCGTTCTGCGCAAAAGGTGATACCACCCACACTTTTCCGCATATTCTGCCGTAATAGACCGATATTCTTTACTAAGCCGCAAACTATCCGCTTGAAGCTGCTCAAAAGGTTCTTTTGTGATTTCATCAATTCGGCCGGAAAGCTGCTTCCACTTCCACGCATCTTCAATCGTATCTGGAACAGTATCCGAACCATGGATTCCATCTCGATTTTGGATTGCGTCAGCCCACTGCGGTGCAATCGGCTTCAAAATGTTGAGCATCTCTATTCGGCTTCGCTGTAAAGCGTACTTGCCGTACATTTCTTCCAGCAGGGAGAACGTGTCCATATATTTTTGCGCGTCACCGTCTGTAATTGCACTTGCAAGCGCAGTGCAAAGAGTGCTGTTCACACGCTTATCGGAAAGCAGTAAGTTTTTGGTCTGCCGGAGAAGAGCTTCTCGTTCACCCAAATCAAGAATAAGAGAGCAAACATCACACAGCTTTGGAATAGTCTGTTCAACCGCACCAAGGATCTTAGAGGTTGCAGACAGGTCGGAGTCCAAAGTGCTGATACCAAATATCTGATCAGTTGGAATTCCAGCCGCCATCAGCTTCTCGCTCAGCTTTGCATAGTCATCCTGATACCAGTTCAGATACTTTTGGATGTGTGGAATCAAGTTGTGTGCAATGCGTTCGGGAGAAGAAGCATCCAATTCGAAGAATTCTGGAACACCTTGGGTTGCCAGCAGTTCGTCCCAATAAGTAGCACATTTCTGGCGCACTTCTTTTAATTCGATAGCATGAAGCACCAAGTCACAATCTGCCGCAGACTGTGCCAGCTTACCGTTGATTTTTACGCTTTCATGTGCAGCAACATAGTCCTTATGAAACATCCGGGTGAGTGCTGGAATTTTTCCATTGGGACCAAGCACAGTTTTAAGAGCCTCAAATGAGGTTTTTAAGTCACTTGCATTATCAGGCTGTGCAAAAACGATCTCCACACCGAATTGTTCTTCAACCATCGTTTCTGCATAGCGGCAGGTTGCTTCAATCTGCTCGATCAGCAGTTTCCAGCGATGGAGATACGAGCCGCCATTTTTGCCGTCTACCGCTGCGGATTTCATCCATGAATCGATTGCCGAAAACTCATGAACGTATGTAGAAAGTTCCTGCAGTGCATCACGCTTTGGATAGAAAATTGTGAACTGCCCATTCAGACCATCAACATCAATCAGTTTTTCAATCGGGCGATTGTGAATAGTCCATCCCTTGAGCTGTTCAATTTGCTTTAGCCGATCTTGCATGGAGCGCATTTCGGTCTGAATGCGCTCAAATTCTGCCGGAGGCAGCAGATTAGAGGGATCGGGAAGATCCGCTAAAAGTTCTTCTTCATCCGATTCGGACACTAATCGATTGCTTCTATACAGTTCCGTTAGCTGCTCGAATGTCAGCGGCAAAGGAGTATCCAGACGCACCTTGCCCGGAATATAAGACAAATCGTCCGCATGAGCTAACACGAACTCTGCAGCCTTAGATGGAGAAAATTCTTCTCCATTGTACACAATACAGCTGCATTCCTGATTCAGAATCGCAAAAATCTTACGCCGAACATTGGCAAGTTGGTCAATGACCTCCTTGCGCTCCCCGGCAAGGCGATTCATTTCGCGCTGCATCTCATGGGAAGTGGTCTTGGACATATAATCGGTGATGCCATCTACCGAACGTTCCATATCAAGGTTAGAATCATCCAGAATCGACACGCACAGGCTTTGCAGCCCCGGTGCAACTTTTTCTTTCAGAACACTCAAAGCCTTTTTGGTATGGCTCGTCACCAGAACACTTTTGCCCTGTGCGAGAAAATGCCCCATCAGGTTTGCAATGGTGTGAGTTTTGCCAGTACCCGGAGGCCCCTGCACCAGAACAGCATTGTATTGCTCGATACGGTGTGCGATTTCAAGCTGCTCTTTGTTGGCCTCTTTAGAAAGTAATACATCGACACTTTCACCGCCAACAGCTGCAAGCTGCTCCTCAATGGATTCTTCGCCATCATCTTCTGGTAAATCAATTTTTCCACCGCTTACAATGTCAGAGATCGGCGCTGGAACAAACCCGGTCTGCTGGATGTTCTCGATAATTTTTTCGATAGCTTTCGGAGTGCCATCCAATCTCTTACGGACTATATAGCAGGGCTCAAGATACAGAAGCAACCGATTTTTCTTACTCCAACCAGCCGGAACACCCGCTGCAGAGAAAATGCTGTCCGATGAAAGCTGACGCACCAGTGCTTTTAGGAAGTCCGGCGTACTTGTTCTGTCCAACGGATGATAGTCGTTTGCGCGCAGATCATCGTTGAGGTGATTGATAGCATCCAAATTGATACCTTCCATCATCTGAAACAATACAGAATAGAGTTCAGAAGAACTTTCTGTATCATGGATGGAGATAACATTCTCCATTGCGTCATACTCAAGCTGCACACGATGAGTCAGCGCAGGATGTGCAATATCAGGGTTCTGCGCATCACGAAGCATACCGTTCGCTACAATGATTTCTTCGGTTTCGGCCTCTCGCTGCAACTCGAAATAGAGCTGGTACAAATCTGTAAACAGCTCTCGCGTTTTTTCAATGATATGTTGTCTGTCTGCCCATGCAGTGCGCAGAACTTGCCAATCTTGATAGGCGGTTACTCTTTCGGGACTATCCTCAAATCGTTCAACAGCAACGTCTTTTTCTGGAGATTCATCCTCATCAGGATTTTCAGCGGTAATGTTTTGTTCAGGCATTACCTCTGCCTCTGTATGATAATCGTCCCAGCCAGATATCAGCCAGTCCGCAAAAAGTTCATCTGGAATCGGACACTCTTCAAATTCAGGTTTGCGGATAGAAAGCAGTAAATCATCCGTTGTTTCGCTTTCTTCCTCTACCCGATCTCGATAGGAAACCTTGATGTACTCTGAAAAAACAGGAATATCGGAAATGGCAAGACGCCATGGATAATCTTTGATATTCAAAACGACTTTTTGTTTGAGTTTGTTTAATTCCTTGATGAACTCAAACAGAGAAATCGTCTTTTCCTGCTCCGATAATATTTGGACTTCCTTGACCTCCAACACCAGCACCTCCGAACTGCTCTGTAAAATAACTCTCAAAAATAGTATACGCCCTTTACCCTGTAAGGACAAGTCATAAATCAGGTTGAAACAATTATAGTAACAAAAAACGGCACCCGCTTTTCAGCGAGTGCCGTTTCTATTACCCTATCATGCGCTTTGATTTTTGGCGTAAGTGGCGTAAGTTTGGCGTAAATCCGCTTTCGCGTGCTCCAAAAATCAAGGATTCATGCGGTTTTTAGGCAGTTATTAGTACATGCCGCCCATACCGCCCATGTCACCGCCTGCAGCAGCGGGTGCAGCAGGGGGTTCCGGCAGATCAGCGACCAGGCTTTCGGTGGTCAGCACCATCTCAGCGACGGAGGCTGCGTTCTCCAGAGCGGAACGGGTGACCTTGGTGGGGTCAACGATACCAGCAGCGATCATATCGTCCACAAAGACCTCGTTCTGAGCATCAAAGCCGTAGTTGGGCTTGTTGGCAGAGATGATCTTGTCGATGATGACACTGCCTTCCAGACCGGCATTCTTAGCGATCTGGCGCAGAGGAGCTTCCAGAGCCTTCAGAACGATCTTGGCACCGGTGCGCTCGTCACCTTCCAGCGTGTCGCACAGCTCGCGCACAGCGGGGATCGCATTGATAGGAGCAGTACCGCCGCCGGCAACAACGCCTTCCTGAACAGCAGCCTTGGTTGCGTTCAGAGCATCCTCGATGCGCAGCTTCTTGTCCTTCATCTCAACTTCGGTAGCAGCGCCGACCTTGATGACGGCCACGCCGCCAGCCAGCTTTGCCAGACGCTCCTGCAGCTTTTCACGGTCGAAATCGCTGGTAGCGGCCTCGATCTGGCTGCGGATCTGAGCGATGCGGGCTGCGATGGCATCCTTATCGCCTGCACCGCCAACGATGGTGGTGTTCTCCTTGGAGACCTTCACCTGACGGGCATGGCCCAGCATCTGGACGGTAGCATCCTTCAGCTCATAGCCCAAATCGGAGGAGACCACGGTGCCGCCGGTCAGGGTTGCGATATCCTGCAGCATTTCCTTGCGGCGGTCGCCAAAGCCGGGAGCCTTGACAGCGCAGACGTTCAGGGTGCCGCGCAGGCGGTTGACGATCAGAGTGGACAGAGCCTCGCCCTCAATGTCCTCAGCCACGATCAGCAGCTTCATACCGTTCTGCATCACCTGCTCCAGCAGAGGAACCAGATCCTGAATCACGCTGATCTTCTTATCGGTGATCAGGATAGCGGCGTTGTCCAGATCAGCCACCATCTTGTCGGTATCGGTGACCATATACGGGGTAAGGTAGCCGCGGTCGAACTGCATGCCTTCCACGATCTCGTTGTAGGTCTCAGCGGTGGTCTTGTTCTCCTCAATGGTGATAACGCCATCGGAGGTGACCTTCTCCATAGCCTCGGCGATCAGACGGCCGATCTCGGGGTCGCCTGCAGAAATAGTGCCGACGCGGGCGATATCGTTGCTGTCCTTCACCTTCTGGCTGTGAGCCTTGATGGTCTCAACAGCCTTGGCAACAGCCTTGCTCATGCCGCGGCGGATATCCATGGGGTTTGCACCGGCGGTGACATTCTTCATGCCCTCGGTGACCATGGCCTGTGCCAGAACGGTTGCGGTGGTGGTGCCGTCGCCTGCTGCGTCGTTGGTCTTGGTAGCGACTTCACGCACCAGCTGTGCGCCCATGTTCTCGAACTCGTCCTTCAGCTCGATCTCCT
>ERZ1673736.104-NODE-104-length-131109-cov-16.769706_pt1 | contig 131109 bp, 115 predicted proteins | sample MGYA00580212_ERZ1673736 | MGnify/ENA primary metagenome ERZ1673736 (study PRJEB41218, sample SAMN15661752) | gut metagenome | host: Homo sapiens | place: Canada: London | collected 2015-08-20/2019-03-30 | study: EMG produced TPA metagenomics assembly of...
AGCAGGAAATCTATATTTTCGACGAGCCTACCAGGGGAATTGACGTCAATGCCAAGGCGGAGTTTTACAAACAGATGTCAGCCCTGACAAAACAGGGAAAATGCATTATTATGATCAGCTCGGATATGCCGGAGCTGATTTCCATGAGCGACCGGATTCTGGTTGTGAAAAAAGGCCGGATTGAAGGGGAGCTTGTGGGAGAAGAGATTACAGAACAGGAAATCATCAGAAGAGCATTAGGGGTGAACAGAGATGACGCTGAAGAAACGACTTATTAAAGAGCAGAGAGTTCTGCTGGCGATTGTAATTATAGTAATTGTGGCGGCCGTATCTGCGATTAATCCACGGTTTATACAGGTGAAAAACCTGATTACCATTTTTCAGCAGATATCTGTAACCGGTATTCTGACCATGGCCATGAGTATGCTTTTAATCGGCGGAGGAATTGACCTGTCGATTGGAAACATTATGATTCTGTCAGGTGTGGTGATGGCTTCTGTGATCCATTCTACCGGAAATACGGCTCTCGCCGTAGCCGCCGGAATGGGAGCGGGAACGCTGTGCGGAGTTTTAAACGGAGCAATTATCGCCAAGAGCAAATGTATTCCGCTCATTATTACGCTGGGAACCAGCGAGATGTTCTACGGAATGGCCTTAACCATTTCCGGAGGCAGAATTATGAGCTTTAACGGGGCTTTTAACGCAGTTGGAAAGACAAAGCTGTTTCAGGTATTTCCGGTGATGCTGCTGGTACTGGCGGCCATGGTGGTGATTTCCTATGTGCTGATGAACCGGACAAAGTTCGGCCGCAGGATTGTGGCAATAGGAGGAAACGAAAAGAACGCGTTCCTGTCGGGAATCAACATTGTCAGATACAAGATCATTCTCTATGGAATCGCAGGACTGTTCTGCTCTGTGGCAGCGATCATATTTTCTGCCCGCATTGATTCCATCACAGCCAACGCAGGAGCCGGATATGAGACCAGCGCCCTGACGGCGGCCATAATCGGAGGAGTGACCTTCGACGGAGGAAAGGGAACGATTTCAGGCGCCTTTTTAGGCTGCGTGCTGATGGGAGTCATCAGCAACGCCATGAATATTCTTCAGGTGGAAACATACATTCAGACTATTATAACCGGCGCGATTATCGTGTGCGCTGTGGTTTTAAGCAATATCAATAATATCCGCCGCAGATAGGAGTGAACGAGCCTGATTTTAGCAGCGGTTTGCAAAGGAGTGGGAGAGCGTGGTTAAAATAGCAGTGATAGGGGCGGGCTTCATGGGAAGAACCCATGCAGAGGCCTACAGCAGGATTGGGCTGGCCCAGGTGGCGGCAGTCTGCGACAAAGACAGAGCGCTGGGAGAAAAATTTGCCGAAGATTTTGGCTGCAGCTTTTATGAAGACTTTGACGCCATGGTGAAGGACTGTGAGTTTGAGGTGGCGGATATCTGCCTGCCTACGTTTCTTCACAGAGAATTTGCCGTCCGGGCAGCAGAACAGGGAAAGCATGTGTTCTGTGAAAAACCGGCAGCTTTAAACGTAGAGTCCCTGGACTGCATGATTGAGGCGGCCAGGAAAGCGGGAGTGAGACTGATGATCGGCCAGGTGGTCCGTTTCTGGCCGGAATACAGAACTGCCAAGCAGATGTATGATCAGGGAGAACTGGGAGCGCTGAATTATGCCTATGGAGCCAGGCTTTCCGAGCACCCGGCCTGGAGCCAGTGGTACAGAAGACCGGAGAACAGCGGAGGCGGCCTGTTTGACCTCCATCTCCACGACATTGACTTCTTCTGCTGGATGTTTGGCCAGGCAGAGAGCGTCTTTGCCTCCGGAACGAAAAATGAGCTGGGCTGCTGGAATTTCGTCAACAGCACCCTGAATTTTGCTTCCGGGCAGAGCGCCAGCGTCCAGGGCGTCATTGAGATGACAAAGGGATATCCCTTTACCATGGAGCTGCGTCTGGTGGGAAGCCAGGCGACCTACGAGTACATCATGAAGGCGGGGGCCAATCTGGAGGATGTGGCGTCGGCCAGACGGGATACGCGGGTTTACAGCCAGGAGGGAGCGAGACTGCTTCCTGTGGACGAGACGGACGCCTATGAGACAGAGCTGCGCCATTTTGTAGAGTGTATCAGTGAAAACAGAGATTCTGAGGTGATTCCGGCGGCCCAGGCGCGGAAGGTGATGTGCGTCATGGAGGCGCTGAAGACTTCTCTGGAAACAGGAAAGCAGGTAATTGTCGATTATGGAGAGAGAAAGCTTCCGGACTGATAAGGAGGAACTGGAATGAAAACAGGGGTGAGCATGTTTTCCTTTACGGAGGACGCTGATTTAAAACATCTGTTCCCGCTGATTAAGAAGGCCGGGTACGACGGGGTGGAGCCGGTATTCAGCGAGTATGGATATTTGAATGAGCAGACCTCCAGAGGAGAGATAGAGGAGATTGGGAAGATGGCCAGAGAGGAGGGGCTGGAGATCCCGAGTGTGGGAGTCTGGTCGCTGTGGAAATACAATCTGGTGTCAGACCGGGAGGAGACACGGAGAAGAGCGGTGGATATCGTTAAAAAACAGGTGGAAGCCGCCGCTATTCTGGGCGCTGACACAGTCCTTGTGGTGCCCGGCTATGTGGGCTGCGACTTTGTGGAGGAGCCGGAGCGGATCCCCTATGACAAGGCCTACGAAAGGTGTCTGGAAGCTTTGAAGGAGCTGTCTGCCTTTGGAGAAGAACACGGAGTCTGCATTGGAATTGAGAATGTGTGGAACCGTTTCCTCCTGTCTCCGCTGGAGATGAAGCGTCTGCTGGATGAGGTGGGTTCTCCCTTTGCAGGGGCCTATTTCGACGTGGGAAATGTGATTTATACAGGATATCCGGAGGACTGGATTGAAATTTTAGATTCTCACATTAAAAAGATTCATCTGTCGGATTTCCGCTATGGATCGGCTGGAATGAGCGGCTTTGTGGATCTGTTTGCCGGAGATGTGGATTTCGTGAAGGTGGGAGAGAGCCTGAAGCGGATCGGCTACGACGGATGGCTGACGCTGGAGATGCTTCCCAACTATAAGCATTTTCCGGAAGTCGCCCTGTTCTCAAACCGCCCGGCCGTGGAGCGGATTGCGGCTCTGGCACAGAGATAGCGTCAGTGTACAAGAGACCGTATTGCCCTTTGTGTACTGATGCAAAAAAAGAAAAAGATAAAAAAACCGCTTCTTCGTCACACCCACGAAGAAGCGGTTTTTCTGATCTGAACGGGTTAATTCAGACGTTTATTTTCTACGAAGCCTGCAGTCCGGCAATTAAGCCATGCTGCTTACAGCCTTGGATAATCTGGAAACCTTGCGGGAAGCTGTGTTCTTGTGGAAAACTCCCTTGGAGCAAGCCTTGTCGATCTCGCTTGTAGCTACTAATAAAGCAGCCTGTGCAGCAGCCTTATCTCCAGCAGCGATAGCAGCCTCAACCTTCTTTACTACAGTCTTCACCTTGGATCTGATAGCTTTGTTTCTTGCAGCTCTTGTCTCAGCTACTAAGATTCTCTTTTTTGCAGATTTAATGTTAGCCAATCTGTACACCTCCATCGATTTTCGTAAATATCAATAATTCTCTGGTTTGCATCAGAGCCTGGACACGGACAGTCTAATGTAAACATACTCTTGTATTCTAGCGAAAATCCCCGGTTCTGTCAATAGTAAAAATGGGAAGAATTGAGATTTTTCGCAGGTTTTTCAGGAGTTTTTTTCAGAAGGCCGGAAATGAAAGCGAAGGGATCTGCATAAAAGGATAAAAATATGCTTAAAAGTCTAAAATAAGAAAAAGTGTAAGAAAAACAAAGCATCAGGAGGAAGCGATGGCGCAGAATGATTTTAACCCCAGAACCGATCTGGCGGTGGAGGAGAGAGAGCAGTTTACAGAAGGAGAGGAGATTTCAGGAGTTGCGGTGGACGAGTGGGAGGGGGAGGGACGCCTTCGGCTGACTCGAGTGGAGATTAAAAACGAGCAGGGGGCCAGGGCAATGGGAAAACCGGCTGGCGTTTATGTAACCATAGAGTCAGAAGCCCTGGCAGGGGACGACCCGTCCTACCATGAGGAAGCGGCGGCAGAGCTTGGGAGGCAGCTGCGGGAGATGATTCACAGATGCTGTCCGGGAAAAGAGCGCCTGGCCGTGTTCGTGGCGGGCCTTGGAAATATGCAGGTGACTCCAGACTCCCTGGGGCCAAGGGTGATTGAAAATATGCAGATGACGCGTCACCTGAATCTGGAATACAGGAAGGATTTCTGCAGAACCCATGATCTTCCCGTGCTGAGCGGAATCGCTCCTGGGGTAATGGGGCAGACGGGCATGGAGACGGCGGAGATTGTGAAGGGAGCGGCAGAGGAAACAAAGCCGGATGTGATTATCGCAGTGGACGCCCTGGCCGCCAGAAGCGCCAGACGGCTGGCCTCCACGATTCAGCTGGCTGACACTGGAATTCATCCGGGAACCGGCGTGGGAAACCACAGGAGGGGACTGACCAGGGAAGGTCTGGGAATTCCGGTGATTGCCGTGGGAATTCCTACTGTCATAGGAGCTGCGGCCATTGTCCATGATACGGTGAAGGCCATGATTCAGGCTCTTTTAAGAGAAAAGCAGACAGAAGACTATGGAGCTTACATGGAAAAAATCAGCTCTGAGGAGCAGTATCAGCTGATCCGGGAGCTTTTGGAGCCAGAGTTCGGCCCCATGTTCGTCACTCCCCAGGATATTGACGAGAGAGTGAGACGGCTGAGCTTCACTGTCTCCGAGGGAATTCACCAGGCGCTTTACAAAGAAGGGACAAACAGGTAAAAATACTGCCTGGCCTGTGGATTTCTCTGCGTGCAGGTTTTGCGCGGAGAGAACAAAAAAGCCGTTTTCCTGCATAGAATGTAAAAGGAAACGAAAAAGGTGGGACATGGATGGCAGGAAATTGGAGGCGCAGGCGGGGGATAGGAGGAGAAAAAAAGAAGCTCCTGGCAGGGGGACTTTCAGTCATTGTGCTTGTCCTGGCTGTTTTCGGAGCGGGAAAAACAGGGCTTCCGTCTGCAGCAGCCGTTCAGGAGGAGAGGACGGTATCCGGCGCCAATGCGTATGCTGCGCTCAGCTCCTGCGCAGCTCTGTGGTTTCCCACATGGATCGAGTCTGTTGACGGCGGGGAGAGGGAGGCGAAACAGGATGGAGCAGACGGTCTGACGTACTTTCTGGCAGACCGCCTGATGGAAGGAATGTTCTGGTATAGGGCGGCAGAGAGGGGAGAAGACGTGGGCCGGACAAAACCGGATCCGGCCTATGGCCGTTATAAAAAGAAGCAGGAACAGGCAAAGGAGTACAGCCGCCTGGCAGACTCCCTGTCGGCCAGCCAGATGTTCTCGGATTCCGATGAGGGGAGCGTTTTAGAGCCGGAAAGACAAGGAGCCGCATCTGCAGGAAGTTCTGACCTGTCTGCCGTTTCTCCTTCTCCTGCCATAGGAACGACGGCGGGGCGGAATCTGTTAGAGCGGGCAGGGCTTCCAGTGACAGGAAAAACCTACCTGGCAGAGCAGCTGGCGGACTATGATTATGTGATGAAGCATTTTTACACGGTTCACCCCACAGCGGCCGCAGGCAGAGACATGATTCAGGCAGAGGCATTTCTGGACAGAGATTTTTCTCTGAAACAGGAGACAGATAGCGGAAAGCCTCAGATTTTGATTTACCACAGCCATTCCCAGGAGGAGTTTGCTGATTATCATACGGGAAACAGGGAAGCTACCATCGTGGGGGCGGGGGAATATCTGGCTCAGCTTTTGGAGGAGAAGGGCTACCAGGTGCTTCACGATACTTCCGTGTACGATTTAAGGGATGGAAAACTGGATCGGAACAAGGCATATTCCTATGCCCTGGAGGGAGTGGAGAAGATATTGAAGGAGAATCCTTCCATCGAGGTAGTGCTGGATCTTCACAGAGACGGAGTGGACAGCAAAACCCGCCTGGTTCAGGAGGTAAACGGAAAGCCCACAGCTCAGATCATGTTTTTTAACGGAACCAGCCAGACGCCGGACGGGCCGATTTCTTATCTGGAAAATCCTAACCGGGAGGACAATCTGGCGTTCAGCTTTCAGATGAAGCTCTGCGCCGACGCGTTTTATCCGGGATACGCCAGAAATATATATCTGAAGGGACTGCGCTATAACCTGCATCTTCGTCCCAGGAGCGCCCTGGTGGAGGCAGGAGCCCAGACCAATACATACGAGGAGGTGAAAAATGCCATGGAACCGCTGGCAGAGCTGTTAGACACAGTGCTGGGAGGCGGAGGGTAAATGGAAAAATGCTGCCCCTGGTACATAGAAACACTGCGGTAAACGCCACGACAAACGCATGAATGAATACTGCTTTCTAAATCATTACACAGCAGGCAAAAACTGAAGGCTTTGCGGCTGGCTGTGTTTTCTGCTCGGCTCGTGCATCCATGATCCGCCATTCGCGAAAACTCGCCTTACGGCTCAAACACTTCGCTCGGTGGCGGAAATTAGCACGAATCTCCCTGCGAAAGCCTCGCCATTACCGCCCAGCCTGCAGTTTTTGCCTGAGAAATGCCAGATTACGATTCCTATTTACAATTAAAGCATTCATGCGTTTGTCGTGGGTAAACGCAAGGAATTGTTGCAGTAACCTGGAAAAAATGATATATTGGATTGCATAGAAAAGGATGCCGCCAGCTTTTATGCCGGCGGCGGAGATATTCCTGGAAGGATTCAAAGAATCACCGGAAAAATTTAGAAATGACAGAGAAAAGAGGAAAACAAATGGCAATAGTTGACCAGAGCAAAGTCAGAAATTTCTGCATTATCGCCCATATTGATCACGGCAAGTCAACCCTTGCAGACAGAATTATAGAGCAGACAGGACTTCTCACCAGCAGGGAGATGCAGGCGCAGGTGCTCGACAACATGGATCTGGAGCGGGAGAGGGGCATTACCATCAAATCTCAGGCTGTCCGCACCGTGTATCGGGCCAAGGACGGGGAGGAGTATATTTTTAACCTGATTGACACTCCAGGACATGTGGATTTCAATTACGAGGTATCCAGAAGCCTTGCCGCCTGTGACGGCGCGATCCTGGTGGTGGACGCCGCCCAGGGAATCGAGGCCCAGACGCTGGCCAACGTATACCTGGCCCTGGATCACGATCTGGACGTATTTCCCGTTATTAATAAGGTAGATCTTCCAAGTGCGGATCCGGATCGGGTGGCGGCTGAGATCGAGGATGTCATCGGGCTGGAGGCCCACGACGCCCCCAGGATTTCTGCCAAGACAGGCTTAAATATTGATCAGGTGCTGGAGCAGATCGTGGAGAAGATACCGGCTCCCACCGGAGATCCGGAGGCGCCCCTTCAGGCTCTGATTTTCGATTCCCTCTACGATTCCTACCGGGGAGTCATCGTATTCTGCCGCATTAAGAACGGAACCGTGAAAAAGGGAACTCCTATTAAGATGATGGCCACGGGAGCCACGGCTGAGGTGGTGGAGGTAGGCTACTTCGGAGCGGGACAGTTCATTGCCTGCGACGAGCTGTCTGCGGGAATGGTAGGCTACATTACCGCCAGCATCAAGAACGTCAGGGATACCCGGGTAGGCGATACGATCACAAACCGCGAGAATCCTTGCAGCAGCCCTCTTCCAGGCTATAAGAAGGTAACTCCCATGGTTTACTGCGGCATGTATCCGGCGGACAGCTCCAAGTATCCGGATCTTCGGGACGCCCTGGAGAAGCTTCAGTTAAACGACGCCGCCCTGTTCTTTGAGCCGGAGACCTCGCTGGCCCTGGGCTTTGGCTTCCGCTGCGGCTTTTTGGGACTTCTGCACCTGGATATCATCGAGGAGCGTCTGGAGAGAGAGTACAACCTGGATCTGGTGACCACCGCGCCGGGCGTTATCTACCGGGTTTATAAGACAAACGGAGAGATGATTGAGCTGACCAACCCGTCCAATCTGCCGGATCCGTCGGAGATTGAATATATGGAGGAGCCCATTGTGACGGCTGAGATCATGGTGACATCCGACTATGTAGGCGCGATCATGCAGCTGTGTCAGGAGCGCCGGGGCAATTACCTGGGCATGGAGTACATTGAGGGAACGAGAGCCCTCTTAAAATATGAGCTGCCGTTAAACGAGATTATCTACGATTTCTTCGACGCCTTAAAGTCCCGATCCAGAGGCTACGCTTCCTTTGATTATGAGTTAAAGGGCTACGAGCAGTCTGAGCTGGTGAAGCTGGATATTCTCGTGAACCGGGAGGAGGTGGACGCCCTTTCCTTCATCGTGTTTGCCGGCTCTGCCTACGAGAGAGGCAGAAAGATGTGCGAGAAGCTGAAGGAGGAGATCCCGAGGCATCTGTTCGAGATCCCGATTCAGGCGGCCATCGGCGGCAAGGTAATTGCCAGAGAGACAGTGAAGGCCATGAGAAAAGACGTGCTGGCCAAGTGCTACGGCGGCGATATTTCCAGAAAGAGAAAGCTTCTGGAGAAGCAGAAGGAGGGTAAAAAGCGAATGCGCCAGATTGGAAACGTAGAGATTCCGCAGAAGGCGTTCATGAGCGTTTTAAAGCTGGATGAAGAGTAGGAAAAAGGAAGACTTATCCTGCCTGGAGCTTTACATTCACATTCCGTTCTGCGTCCGCAAGTGCGCATACTGCGATTTTCTCTCCTTTCCGTCTGGGGAGGAGGAGCGGGAGCGCTATGTGGAACGACTGACAGAGGAGATTGAGGAGGCGGGTGCTGTTTCCGAGGGCTATGTGGCGACTGCCATATTTTTCGGAGGCGGCACCCCCTCCGTGCTTACGCCGAAGCAGACGGAGCGCATCTTGGAGGCGGTGAAAAAAAGCTTTTATGTGGCGGAGGATGCGGAGATTACCACAGAGGTGAATCCGGGGACAGCGGACAGGGAGAAGCTTGCAGCATGGCGGCAGGCGGGAATCAACCGTTTGAGCTTCGGGCTGCAGTCCACAGAAAACAGAGAGCTTCAGTATCTGGGGCGGATTCACACCATGGAGGACTTTCTGGAAAGCTACCGGGACGCTAGAGAGGCAGGATTTGAAAATATTAATATTGACCTGATGTCTGCGCTGCCGGGACAGACCGTTTCTTCCTGGGGGAAAACCCTCAGAACCGTCGTTTCCCTTCAGCCGGAACATATTTCAGCCTACAGCCTGATTATCGAGGAGGGAACGCCATTCTGCCAGTTGTTTGGTGAAGACGGGGACGCAGAGGAGGAGAAAAAACGCCGCCAGTCCCTTGGCATTCCTGAGCTTCCGGACGAGGACGCGGAGCGCAGAATGTACTATGATACAGAACGGATTCTGGGAGAAGCCGGATACCATCGGTACGAGATTTCCAATTATGCGAAGCCGGGATATGAGTGCCGCCATAATAAAGGTTACTGGACTGGAACCGAGTATCTGGGCCTGGGGCTGGGAGCCTCCTCCTATATCAATATAAGAAGGGAAAAGGGAGACGCCGCGAAGATAAGCGCGTCCGGAGAAGAAAGCGGGGACAGAAGGCAGCTGGAGCGGCGTTCCAATGTGAGGGATTTTAAGACGTATCTGAGCCTTACCCGGGAGGATTTCCGGGCGGGAAGGCAGATAGAGGAAAGAGAGCTTCTTACCAACCAGGCCCAGATGGAGGAATTCATGTTCCTGGGACTGCGCCTGACGGAAGGGATCTCTGAGGCGGAATTTCTCAGGCGTTTCAGCTGTACCCTGGAAACGGTATATGGAGACGTTTTGGAAAAACTGGCCAGACAGGAGCTGATGGAAAGGTACGAGAGAGAAGGCGCGGCCTTCTGGCGGCTGACGAAGAGAGGCATTGACGTGAGCAACTGTGTGCTGGCGGAATTCCTGATGGAGTAAGGCGTGGAAAACGCAGGGATTATAAGAAAACACAGGTTTTACATAGATTCAGTAAGCAGGAAGAAGCTGCAGGTGTGGTGACGATAGCGAGGCTTTCGCAGGGAGATTTGCGCTAATTTCCGCCACCGAGCGAAGTGTCTGAGCCGCAGGCGAGTTTTCGCGAATGGCGGATAAAAAATGCGCGAATCGACTAGAAAACGCAGCTGGTCACCACACCTGCAGCTTCTGCAGTGTTAAAACAATCAGTTGCCACCCCATAGCCTTTGTGCTATCATGGTAGACAGCAAAAGACGGGGCGTCAGGGAGGAAATGAGAATGGAAATTACGCTGGTTCAGTATTTAATTGTATGTCCCCTGGTATTTCTGGCAGGACTGATGGATTCGATTGCAGGGGGAGGAGGCCTGATTTCCCTTCCGGCCTTTATGATAGCCGGAATTCCGGCCCACCTGTCCCTGGGAAGCAACAAGATGTGTTCTGTCATGGGAACGGTAGTGTCTACGGCCAGGTTTGCAAAAAACGGCTTTATCAATTTTAAGACGTCTGTCTGGTTTGCGGTGGCAGCGCTGATCGGATCGTCCATTGGATCCCACCTGATTCTGATGGTCAGCGAGGGTATCATAGAAAAGCTGATGCTGGTGATTCTTCCGGTGGTGGCAGTCTATGTGCTCTGGAATAAAAATCTGGGGGACGATTCCAAGGCAGGAACTATCTCAGCGGGGCGGAAGTTTGCCGTCAGCCTGGCGGCGGCTTTCATTGTAGGGGCCTACGACGGCTTTTACGGGCCGGGAACGGGAACCTTCCTGATTCTGATTCTGACGGGAGCGGCCCGCTATACCATGAAAGAGGCGGCGGGAACGACAAAGGTGATTAACCTGGCGTCCAATGCGGCGGCCTTTGCCACCTTCCTGTTAAACGGCAAGGTTCTGATTCCCCTGGGCTTTATCTCAGGACTGTTCTGCATTCTGGGACATTACATCGGATCCGGCCTTGTGCTGACAAACGGAAAGAAGATTGTGCGCCCGGTGGTGCTCATTGTGCTGGTCATTCTGTTTGTCAAGGTGCTGATGGGATAGCTGGAAGAGGAGAAGACACGGCGTTCAAATAAGATAGTGAAAGAAAATTGACAACAAACAGACAATAAACAGACAGAAGAAACGAGCGGAGGAAACTGCACATGAAATGGAAGAAATTTACGCTGACGACCACAACGGCGGCTGTGGATCTGGTCAGCAGCATGTTTGATGAGATTGGAATTGAGGGAATTGAGATTGAGGACAACGTGCCTCTGACGGAGAAAGAGACGAAGGGCATGTTTATTGACATTCTGCCGGAGCTTCCGCCGGATGACGGCACGGCGAAGGTCAGCTTCTATCTGGACGATGACGCAGACGTGGAGGGCATCTTGGCCCAGGTGAAAGAGGGGCTTGAGGAGCTGAAACTGTTCGTGGATCTGGGAACCTGTGAGATCGAGGCCTCCGAGACAGAGGACAAGGACTGGATCAATAACTGGAAGCAGTATTTTAAGCCTTTTACCGTGGACGATATCCTGATCAAGCCTACCTGGGAGACCATTCCGGAGGAGCACAAGGACAAGCTTTTAATTCAGATTGACCCGGGAACTGCCTTCGGCACAGGAATGCATGAGACTACCCAGCTGTGCATCCGCCAGCTGAGAAAGTATGTGACGCCTGAGACGAAGCTCTTAGACGTGGGAACGGGAAGCGGAATCCTTGGAATCGCAGCCTTAAAGCTGGGGGCTAAGGAGGTCTTTGGAACGGATCTGGATGAGAACGCCATCACAGCGGTAGGAGAAAATCTGGAGTCCAACGATATCGGGGCAGACCGATTTACGGTGGTTCAAGGCAATATCATCGACGACAAGGCGATCCAGGATCAGGCGGGCTACGAGTGCTACGATGTGGCGGTGGCCAACATTCTGGCGGACGTGATTATCATGCTCCAGAAGGAAATTCCGGTTCACATTAAAAAGGGCGGAATCTTCATCACCTCCGGCATTATCAATATGAAGGAAGAGGCAGTGAGAGAGGCCTTTGCAGCCAACGACGCCTTTGAGGTGGTGGAAGTGACCTATCAGGGCGAGTGGGTGTCTGTGACGGCAAAGCGCGTGAAATAAGAGGGGACAGAGCGGAACATGTATCATTTTTTTGTGGAAAGATCCCAGATTCACCCGGAATCTGTTACCATCACAGGGCCGGATGTGAATCACATAAAAAACGTGCTGCGGATGAAGCCGGGGGAGCAGGTGTTAATCAGCAACGGCGAGGATCGTGATTACCTGTGCCGTCTGACAGAGATTTCTGCCGACGCAGTGGAGGCGGAAATCCTGGAGGAGAGAGAGGAGACTACCGAGCTCCCGGCGAAGATCTGGCTGTTTCAGGGCCTTCCCAAAAGCGATAAGATGGAGCTGATTATCCAGAAGGCCGTGGAGCTGGGGGCCTATCAGATCGTTCCGGTGGCCACCAAGCGGGCTGTGGTGAAGCTGGATAAGAAGAAAGAGGAGGCCAAATTAAAGCGCTGGAACGCTATTTCCGAGAGCGCGGCCAAGCAGTCCAAGCGTCTCATTATCCCGGAGATCGCCCCTGTTATGAGCTTTGACGAGGCCCTGGCCTTTGTAAAGGATTTTGACAGCAGATGTATTCCCTACGAGTGCGCGTCAGGCATGGACTCTGTGAGGCAGTTTGTGGAACAGACTGGCCCGGGACAGAAAATCGCGGTCTTTATCGGGCCGGAGGGCGGCTTTGAGGAGACAGAGATTGAGAAAGCCAGGGAGGCGGGAGTAGTTCCCGTAAGCCTTGGAAAGAGGATTCTCAGGACAGAGACAGCGGGGCTGGCGCTTCTGTCCGTGCTGGCCTTCCATCTGGAAGGCGGCCTGTAGAGGAAAGATAAAAAAGGATGGATAAAATGGAAGCATATTTTGACAATTCGGCCACTACCAGAGTGTTTGACTGCGTAAAGGACGCGGTGGTAAACGCCATGACAGTGGATTACGGCAATGCGGCGGCCCGCCACATGAAGGGCGTGGAGGCAGAGCGGCTGATTAAGGAGGCCAGGGCGGAGATTGCCAAATCTCTCAAGGTACAGGAAAAAGAGATTCTGTTTACCTCCGGCGGAACAGAATCCAACAACACAGCCTTGATCGGAGCGGCTTTCGCCAACCAGAGAGCAGGAAAGCACCTGATCACCACAGGGGTGGAGCACGCCTCTATCTACAATACCATGGAATTTCTGCGGGAGCAGGGCTTTGAGATTACTTACCTTCCGGTAGATTCCTACGGCTGCATTTCCCTGGAGGAGCTGGCCCAGGCAGTGAGAGAGGACACGATTTTAGTCTCCGTCATGTATGTGAACAACGAGATTGGAGCCGTGGAACCGGTGGAGGAGATTTCAAAGGTCATTAAGGCGAAAAATCCTAAGACCCTGTTTCATGTAGACGCCATTCAGGCCTACGGAAAATATGTGATCCGCCCGAAGAAGCAGGGAATCGACCTTTTGTCTGTCAGCGGCCACAAGATCCACGGCCCCAAGGGCGTGGGCTTCCTCTATATTGACGAGAAGGCCAAAGTGCGCCCGATTCTCTTCGGCGGCGGCCAGCAGAAGGGAATGCGATCCGGAACGGAGAACGTGCCTGGCTGCGCCGGCCTGGGAGCCGCTGTGCGGGAGGTCTACAGGGATCACGAGGCGAAGATTGAGAAGCTGTACCAGATAAGAGAACGGCTGATTGCAGGCTTAAAGGAGCTGCCCGGCGTCACCATTAACGGACACGAGGGACGGGAGAATGCGCCCCAGATTGTCAGCGCCAGCTTCGAGGGAGTGAGAAGCGAGGTGCTTCTCCACGCTCTGGAGGATCGGGGCGTCTACGTTTCCTCCGGATCCGCCTGTTCAGTGAACCACCCGGGCGTCAGCGGAACTCTGAAGGGAATCGGCGTGAAGAAAGAGCTGTTAGACTCCACCATCCGCTTCAGCTTCGGTCTGTTTAACCAGCCGGAGGAGGCGGACTACTGTCTGGAGGTTTTAAGAGAGCTGCTGCCTGTGCTCCGAAGATACAGAGCTAAATAAAGGAAGAACACTGAGAGAAGAGGATTAGAAAGAGGATGAACATGTTTCAGTCATTTTTGATAAAATATGCCGAGATCGGCTTAAAAGGAAAGAACCGGTACGTATTTGAGGACGCGCTGATGAAGCACATCCGCCGGTCCTTAAAGGAGTTAGAGGGAACCTTTGCAGTGACAAAGGAATCAGGACGTATTTACGTGGAGGCCAAGTCGGAGTTTGACTACGACGAGGTGGTGGAGGCTCTCCAGAGAGTGTTCGGCATCGCCGCAATCTGTCCTGTGATGCGCGTGGAAGATCTGGGCTTTGAGGAGCTGAAAAACCAGGTGGTTTCCTACATCAGGGCTGCTTACAAGGAGCAGAACTTTACCTTCAAGGTAAACTGCCGCCGTGCCAACAAGCAGTATCCGGTCCACTCTGACGAGATGAACCGGGAACTGGGTTCCATTATTCTGGATACTTTCCCGGAGACAAAGGTGGATGTTCACAATCCCCAGGTACTGTTAAATGTGGAGGTAAGAAGCAAGATCAATATTTACTCCCTGGTAATTCCAGGTCCGGGAGGAATGCCTGTGGGAACCAACGGAAAGGCCATGCTCCTTCTCTCCGGCGGAATCGACAGTCCGGTAGCAGGATACATGATTTCCAAGAGAGGCGTTATCATTGAGGCTGTGTATTTCCACGCTCCGCCTTACACCAGCGAGAGGGCAAAGCAGAAGGTCATCGACCTGGCCAAGCAGGTAGCCCGCTATTCCGGCCCCATTAAGCTTCATGTAGTCAACTTTACAGACATCCAGCTCTATATTTACGATAAGTGTCCTCACGAGGAGCTGACCATTATCATGCGCCGCTACATGATGAAGATTGCAGAGGATCTGGCCAAGAAGGACGAGTGCCTGGGCCTGATTACAGGCGAGAGCATCGGACAGGTGGCTTCCCAGACCGTCCACTCTCTGGCAGTGACCAACGAGGTCTGCACTCTTCCTGTTTTCCGTCCAGTGATTGGCTTTGATAAGCAGGATATTGTAGATATTTCTCAGAAAATTGGAACATTTGAGACATCGATTCAGCCATACGAGGACTGCTGCACCATTTTCGTGGCCAAGCACCCTGTCACAAAGCCGAATCTGGATTTAATCAGACGTTCTGAGAAGAAGCTGGCTGAGGGAATCGAGGAAATGATTAAGACAGCAGAGGAGACGGCAGAAGTCATCTGGTGCTAGAACTGGGGGAGCGCTGCAGGCAGCTGCCTTTGATCCGGATACAGGAGAGACGGATCTTCAGTATTCCGAGTATCACATCAGGCAGGAGGACGGCTGGCTGTTCTGCAGGTATAAGGATGGCAGATGGGAGGAGAGCAGGCCGGAGGATTTCCTGAAACGAGTGTCCTTCTCGATTGCCGGAGTAGACCTGGCTGTGATTGATAAGTGGAATTATGTCAGAACAGAAGAACTGGGGGAGCGAAAAGCCAGGCTTTTTAAAGGAACCTGCCCGGTTGAAGAATACTTAAAGGCAAAGACAGAATTGGCCGGATATAAGTATTTCGGGGTCAGCGATCAGTCAGGAGATTTGGGAGAGATAGAGGCAGAGATCTGGATCGATAAAGACTCAGACGAAGTCCTGAAGCTGAGATACGATATCACCCGGGCCAGAAAGCAGTACCAGGAAGGCATGGGGATTGACGTCACCGAGGTGACTCTCAGCGATGAGATTGTCCCCTTCGCCCTTCCGGAGGAGCTGTAACATAAAAGAAAGAGCAGAAAGTTTCCGGTGATTTCCATTGGAACGGGGAAACTTTCTGCTCTTTCTTTTTAATATTCCTACTCTACGATGTACGGAGCCAGAACGGTGAGAATCTCATCTACCTGGGTCTCGGAATGAATATTTAAATCAATCGGCTTGGACAGATCCAGGCTGAAAATACCCATGATAGATTTGGCGTCGATCACGTATCTTCCGGATACCAGATCAAAATCAACGTCAAATTTGGCTAAATCGTTTACGAAGGATTTAACTTTATCAATAGAATTAAGAGAAATGCGAACTGTTTTCATGAGAAACCTCCTCCGGCCTGTGCGTGCCGTTTTGTTTTATATTTGGTTTTTTGGCGTTAGTATGCGCTTACGCCGTCCTGTTTCTATACTACAAATTTAACGGAAAAAAGTCAAGTACGAGATAGGGAGAAACGTGTAAAGTTTTGTCTAAAAAAGAGTAATACCGCCGTACGGCAAAATCGCCTGAAAGCAGGCGCCGGCAGGAAGGAGACAGGAGAGGCGATGGAAGAGAAAAAAAGGATTAAAATTGCTCTCGGAGAGTTTGGAACCGGGAGCGGAAGCCAGGAACTGTTTGAGAAACTTTCAGACAAAATGGCCAGGGAAGCCGCTTGGGCAGGAGCGAAAATTTTGTGCCTTCCGGAGCTGTCTGCCTGCGGTTATTTTATCAGACGGGAGGAACTTCTGGCTGCGGCGCTGACTGCTGGGGAACAGGGGAAAAAGATGGCCGCGACGGCGAAAAAGTACGGAATTTCCCTGATTTTCGGATATCCGGAGCGGGATGGGGAAACGATTTATAATTCCTGTCTGGCAGTGGGGGAGAATGGAAGCTGTATCCAGAATATCAGAAAGGTCAATCTGTGGAAAAGCGAGAAAAAGCGGTTTTCAGAAGGGTGGGATTTCCCAGTGTTTGAAACCTGCGCCGGACGGACTGCCGCTGTGCTGTGCTATGATTTGGAATTTCCTGAACCGGCCAGAATCGTATCCATGAACGGGGCCAGACTGATCTTCTGTCCTGCGGCCTGGAGCTTTGCAGCAGAGCGCAGATGGGAGGTCGATCTGGCTTCAGCCGCTCTCTGCAATCTGGCCTTTATGGCGGGAGCCAATTACAGGGATGAAAACTGCTGCGGAGGTTCCTGCGTGTACGGCCCGGATGGAAGACAGAGAAGCCCGGAGAAAGAAATTCCCATTGAGCTTTCCGGCGCGGGAGAAAGCCGCCTGCTGATCTTTGAGCTGGATCTGGACGAGACAGAAAAGGAGAGGGAAAAAGTTCCCTATTACGAGGACTGGAAGGGGGAGCTTTACGGGAAGCTGATAAAAGAGGCGTGGGAGAAGAGGAAGCAGAGCGGCAGTTTATTTTCAAGTGGACTTTCCCCCTTCTGATATGGTAAAATTACGAGAACTGCTGAACGTGTGTCAGCTCAGGAAAACGAACGAGAAAAAGGAAATATAGATCATAGCTTGAGAGAAAGGAAACGTGAAAATGAGAAAAGCTGCCCTTCACAATTTAGGATGCAAGGTAAACGCTTACGAGACAGAGGCCATGCAGCAGATGCTGGAAGACGCTGGATACGAGATTGTTCCATTTAAAGAGGGAGCGGACGTGTATGTGATCAACACCTGCTCTGTCACCAACGTGGCTGATAAAAAGTCACGCCAGATGCTTCACCGGGCAAAGAAGATGAACCCATCGGCAGTGGTGGTGGCCGCAGGCTGCTATGTGCAGGCGGCAGGCGAGGAACTTTTGAAGGACGAGGCGGTGGACATTGTAGTCGGAAACAACAGAAAGCAGGATCTGGTGTCTATTTTAGACCAGTATTTTGCAGAGCACCGGGGAGCGGAGAACATTATTGACATAGGAAAGACAGGGGAGTACGAGCCTCTTCACATCAGAAAAATTTCCGATCACACCAGGGCTTTTATCAAGGTGCAGGACGGCTGCAACCAGTTCTGCAGCTACTGCATTATCCCCTACACCAGAGGCCGCGTCAGAAGCAGGCAGATGGAGGACGTGGTGAGAGAGGTGGAGGAGCTTGCCGCCTCCGGCTATAAGGAGATCGTCCTGACGGGAATCCATTTAAGCTCCTACGGTGTGGATTTTAAGGAGGAGAACATCGGCCTTTTAGATCTGATTGTGCGCCTGGATCAGGTTCCCGGGGTGGAGCGGATCCGCCTGGGCTCTCTGGAACCCCGGATTATCACAGAAGAGTTCGCCGGTACGCTGGTTGGTCTTAAGAGTTTCTGCCCTCATTTCCACCTGTCCCTGCAGAGCGGATGCGACGAGACGTTAAAGAGGATGAACCGCCACTACACCACAGAGGACTATGCCCACCGGTGTGAAATTCTCAGGAAATATTTTGAAAATCCGGCCATTACCACAGACGTGATCGTGGGCTTTCCGCAGGAGACGGAGGAGGAGTTTGAGACGACCAGGGAATTCCTGCGCCGGATTCATTTCTACGAGATGCACGTTTTTAAATATTCCAGGAGAGAGGGGACAAGGGCCGCTGTCATGGAAGGCCAGGTTCCGGAACAGGAGAAGAACAGGAGAAGCGATATTCTCCTGGATCTGGAGGCGGAGCTGTCTAGCGCTTACCGCCGTTCCTTCCTGGGAAAAGAGGAAGAGGTGCTTTTGGAGGAGCGTGTGTCTGCAGAAGGCCGCGACTACATGATCGGCCATACGAGACAGTATGTGAAGGCAGTGGTTCCCTACCGGGAGGGCCTTAAAAACGTGACGGTCAGGGGAAAACTTGAGAGAATGGTGACAGACGAAATTCTGTTTTTGGCAGAGGAATAGAGCCTGCCTGTTGTCTTAAGAAATATTTTTCTTGCCGAATGGGATATTTTGGGTTAGAATAAATGAGAGTAGTAAAAGGACGTGAGAGATAACCATGGGTGATATGAAGAATACGCAGTTTTTTAAAACAGTACAGGATGATACAAAGCTGGAGGTGAGCCAGGTTCTGGAGCAGGTATACTTTGCTCTGACAGAGAAGGGCTACAACCCGATTAACCAGATTGTAGGGTATATTATGTCAGGAGACCCCACCTATATCACCAGCCACAAAAGTGCCAGAAGCCTGATTATGAAGGTAGAGCGTGATGAAATTCTGGAAGAGCTGATGAAAAATTATGTGGAGACGCGGCTTAGATAAAGGCAGGAAAAGCGGGAAGCAGAACCGGCAGGGAGTATCTCCCGGGATTCTGCCCCGCTTTGGCGGTATATTCAGCTAATATACGGAAAGCCGCACAGGAAGAGAATGCGAAAGCGGAATCGGACATACAGAAACAGGGAGTTGGCATTGCGCCAGCTTGTTTTATAGTGGGAAAATACCCTCAGTCTGCAGGAGCACACACGGTTCCTGTAAACGGAGGGTTTATGGAGAGCCAGTAAAATGAGAATAATGGGACTTGACTTCGGTTCCAGAACCACAGGAGTGGCAGTCAGCGATCCCTTGGGGATAACAGCCCAGGGAGTAGAGACGATTGTCCGCAAGGATGAGAATAAGCTGCGCCAGACCTGTGCCAGAATCGAGGAACTGATCAAAGAGTATGAGATTGAGGAAATCGTGTTAGGATATCCTAAGAACATGAACAATACGGCAGGAGAGCGGGCGGAGAAGACAGAGGCATTTAAGGCCATGCTGGAACGCCGGACGGGAAAGCCGGTGATTCTCTGGGACGAGCGTCTGACGACCATAGCCGCCGAGCGGGTGCTTATGGAGAGCGGCGTCCGCAGGGAGAACAGAAAGGCAGTGGTGGACAAGATCGCCGCCGTTTTGATTCTGCAGGGATATCTGGATTCGCGAAGCGTTTAGAGGATAACTGAAAAAAACAGACAGGAGACAGAAAATGAACGATATGTTTGATAAGATAGATGAAATGGAAAATAAGATTACCCTTCAGTCTGAGGACGGGGAGCCGATTGATTTCTATGTTCTCGAGGAGACGAAGTTAAACGGGGAAAATTTCCTTTTAGTAACAGATTCTAAAGAGGGGGACGGCGAATGCTACCTTCTTAAGGATATATCAAAACCAGAGGACGCTGAGGCAGTGTATGAATTCGTAGAGGAGGACGGCGAGCTTGATTACCTCTCCCGGATTTTCAACGAGCTGATGGGCGACATGGGGATTGAGATAGAATAAGACATCGGAGGTGCGATTTATTTGAAAAAGGACACAAAAAATAATAAGGTAAAGATTATACCGCTCGGAGGCCTGGAGCAGATCGGAATGAATATGACGGCCTTTGAGTACGAGGACAGTATTATTGTGGTGGACTGCGGACTGGCCTTCCCCAGCGACGACATGCTGGGCATTGACCTGGTCATTCCGGACGTCACCTATCTGAAGAACAACATTGACAAGGTCAAGGGCTTTGTGATCACCCACGGACATGAGGATCACATCGGCGCCCTTCCCTACGTGCTGAAGGACGTGCCTGCGCCGGTGTACGGCACAAAGCTGACCATCGGGCTGATTGAGCACAAGCTGAAGGAGCACAACATGCTGCGCACCATCAAGAGAAAGGTGGTAAAGCACGGCCAGTCCATTAACCTGGGCTGCTTCAGGGTGGAGTTTGTGAAGACGAACCACAGTATTGTGGACGCTTCTGCCCTGGCGATTTTCACACCGGCGGGCATCATTGTCCACACCGGCGACTTCAAGATCGACTACACTCCTGTATTCGGCGAGCCGGCTGATCTGCAGCGGTTTGCGGAGCTTGGAAAGAAGGGCGTTCTGGCCCTGATGTGCGACAGCACCAACGCCATCCGCCCCGGCTTTACTATGTCGGAGAGGACGGTAGGAAAGACCTTTGACGCTATTTTCTCAGAGCATCAGAACAACCGGATTATCGTGGCAACCTTCGCTTCCAACGTGGACCGTGTGCAGCAGATTATCAGCTCTGCCTGCAAGTATGGCAGAAAGGTAGTGATCGAGGGCCGCAGCATGGTGAACGTCATCGGAACAGCCAGCGAGCTGGGCTATATTGACATTCCGGAAGGCACTCTGATTGACATTGAAAACCTGAAAAACTACAGGCCGGAGGATACAGTATTAATTACCACAGGAAGCCAGGGCGAGTCCATGGCGGCTCTCTCCAGGATGGCGGCCAGCCTTCACAGAAAGGTGTCCATTATGCCGGGAGACGTGGTGATTTTAAGCTCCACACCGATTCCGGGCAACGAGAAGGCAGTTTCCAGGGTAATCAACGAGCTGTCCATGAAGGGAGCCGAGGTGATTAACCAGGATACCCACGTTTCCGGCCACGCCTGTCAGGAGGAGATTAAGCTTATCTACTCTCTGGTGCGCCCGAAATACGCCATTCCTGTTCACGGCGAGTACCGCCACCTGATGGCCCAGAAGAAGCTGGCAGAGTCTATGGGAATTCCAAAGGAGAACGTGATTGTCATGTCCTCCGGAGATGTGATCGAGATCGGAGACGAGGGCTATAAGACGGTAGACCACGTTCAGTCCGGCGGCATTCTGGTAGACGGTCTGGGCATCGGCGATGTGGGCAATATTGTCCTCAGAGACCGCCAGAACCTGGCTCAGAACGGTATTATTGTGGTGGTTCTCACCCTTGAAAAATACAGCAACCAGCTGCTTGCAGGGCCGGATATTGTGTCCAGAGGCTTCGTGTATGTGAGAGAGTCCGAGGATCTGATGGACGAGGCCCAGGCCATTGTGGACGCGGCGGTTCAGGACTGCTTAAAGCGCCACGTCAGCGACTGGGGTAAGATTAAGAACATTATCCGCGACAGCTTAAGCGATTTCCTGTGGAAGAGAATGAAGAGAAATCCGATGATTCTTCCGATTATCATGGAAGTATAGCGCTGGAGATAAAAGACAGCGAAGGACAGACTGCGAGGAAATGAGATATGAGCCGTAGAACGAGGGAAATTAACCGGGTAACAGGAGGAATTATAAGTATCTCTCTGAAGCTGATTCTGTTAGCTCTTGTCTGCATTCTCATGTATGAGGGCGTGACAAGAGGCTACAGCTTCGGCCATGAGATCTTTGCCCCTGCGCCCATGGCCCAGGGGGAGGGAGTATCGAGGCAGGTTACAGTGGAGAAGGGAATGTCGGCCATGGAGACAGGGAAACTGTTAAAGGCCCAGGGCCTGATTCCCAATGAGTACGTGTTTGCCATAGAAGCCTCCCTCTATGAGTACGAGATTCACCCGGGAACCTATACCTTTAACACTGCTCAGACCTCCATGGACATGCTTCAGATGCTGGATGACAGTCCGGGAGTTTCCGATGAGGAGACAGAGGAGAAAGAATGATTGTAAACGAGAGACTGACTTCCTATCTCCATTCTCTGGATCGGGGAAATGGAGAGCTTTTAGACAGGATTGAGGCGGAGGCGGTAAGGGATTTTGTCCCGATTATCAGAAAAGAGACGGGAGCCCTCTTAAAAACGCTGGTGGCTTTAAAGCAGCCCAGGGCGATTCTGGAGGTGGGAACGGCGGTGGGCTATTCTGCCCTTCTGATGGGCCGGGCGATGCCTGCCGGCTGCCATCTCACCACCATAGAAAAGTATGAGAAGCGCCTGCCGATTGCCAGGGAGAACTTCCGGAGAGCCGGCATGGAGGACAGAATCACCCTGTTAGAGGGGGATGCGGAGGAGATCCTGGCGGGCCTTACGGGAACCTGGGATTTTATCTTCATGGACGCAGCCAAGGGACAGTACCTCCACTGGCTGCCCATGCTGCTTCGGCTGATGCCGGAGGGGGGAGTCCTGATTTCTGACAACGTACTGCAGGACGGCGATTTGATCGAGTCGCGGTACGCGGTGGAGCGCAGAAACCGTACTATCCACAGCAGGATGAGGGAGTATCTCTATGCGCTGACTCACATGGAGGAACTGGAAACCAGCGTGCTTCCCATTGGAGACGGCGTGACGGTCAGCGTAAAGAAGTCCGCAGGACGACAGACGGATCCTGCAGAATCATAGAATAGAGGAAGAGACGGATGAGAGAACTGGAGCTTTTAATTCCAGCCGGAAGTCTGGACGTGCTGAAAACTGCTGTCATTTACGGCGCAGATGCAGTCTACATCGGAGGCGAGGCCTTCGGACTTCGGGCGAAAGCGAAAAACTTTACCAAGGAAGATATGAAGGAGGGAATCGCCTTTGCCCACGAGAGAGGGGTAAAGGTCTATGTGACCGCCAATATTTTAGCTCACAATGAGGATCTGCCCGGCGTGGAGGAATATTTTGAGGAGATGAAGGAGGTGCGTCCCGACGCACTGATTATCTCAGATCCGGGCGTATTCGCCATTGCCAGAAAGATTCTTCCGGATATGGAGCTTCATGTGAGCACCCAGGCCAACAATACGAACTACGGGACCTTCCTGTTCTGGTACAATCAGGGAGCGAAACGGGTGGTGACAGCCAGAGAGCTGTCCTTAAAGGAGATTAAAGAGATCAGGGACAGGATTCCCGAGGATATGGAGATTGAGAGCTTTATCCACGGAGCCATGTGTATTTCCTACTCCGGACGCTGCCTTCTCAGCAACTATTTTGTGGGAAGAGACGCCAATCAGGGCGCCTGCACCCACCCCTGCCGCTGGAAGTATTCTGTGGTGGAGGAGACAAGACCTGGCGAATATATGCCGGTCTATGAGAATGAGAGGGGAACCTACATTTTCAATTCCAAGGATCTGTGCATGATTGAGCACATTCCGGAGATGATTGAGGCCGGAATTGACAGCTTCAAGATCGAGGGCCGGATGAAGACCGCTCTCTATGTGGCCACGGTGGCCAGAACCTACCGGAAGGCCATTGACGACTATCTGGAGAGCCCGGAGAAGTACAGAGCCAATATGGAGTGGTACAAGGCGGAGATTGGAAAGTGTACCTACCGTGAGTTTACCACGGGCTTTTATTTCCACAAGCCGGATGCCACAACCCAGATTTATGACAGCAATACCTATGTAAAGAATTACACCTATATCGGAACAGTGGAGACTGTGTTTGAGGACGGAAGCTTCCAGATGGAGCAGAAAAACAAGTTCACAGTGGGAGAGACCATTGAGATCATGAAGCCGGACGGCAGAAATCTGGCTGTCACAGTGGAGGAGATCCGAAATGAAGAGGGAGAGCAGATGGAGAGCGCTCCCCATCCGAAACAGATTCTTAGGGTGAGACTGTCTGAAACGCCAAAGGCCTATGATATTTTAAGAAGAAGCGAACAGAATGAAGAGAAAGAGGCAGAGCAGTCTGCGTGCTAGGCAGTCTGCAGGGCTCTTCGACTGAAATGGGGGATGCGAAAGGGCAGAAATGCTGATTTTGCACCCCCTTTTAGCTCAGCAGGAAGGAGGAACGACGATGAACTGGATATTGGAGGCGGCGGCAGGGCTGTGCCTGCTCTACTATGGAGCGCTTGTGGCGTTCACGGGATTTTCCTTTTCCTTTTCCCTGTTCTGGCCGCTCTGTGCCGCTGTTCTTGGTCTGTTTGCAGTGGGACGCCGCTATTATGCGGGACACAGAGAACAGATCCCTGTCTGGGCGGCCGTAGCGGCCGTGACGGCGGCGGGGGCGGTTCTGGCTGTCCTCCTGACAGCTGCCGCTCTCATAGGAACGGGAATTCTGACGGCCACAAAGAACAGCATGGACTATGTGATTGTCCTGGGCGCCAAGGTGGAGGGAAGGGAGCCCAGCCGCACGCTGAAGAAGCGGCTGGATCAGGCCATCGAGTATGCGGAGAGAAATCCCAATACCTTTCTGGTGCTCTCCGGAGGAAAAGGGGAGGACGAGGAGATTTCGGAAGCCCAGGCCATGTATGAATATCTGCGTTTTAACGGAGTGCCGGAAAACCAGCTGCTTTTGGAGACGCGATCCACAAACACAGTGGAAAATATCCAGTACAGCCTGGAGGCCATCCGCAAACAGGAAAGCTGGAAGGACAGCGTGTTCCGGCAGATTTTCGGAGACGTGGCCCAGAACGCCTACTCGCCGGGAGACGAGCTGGACTCTATCCACATCGGAATTCTGACCAGCGATTTTCATCTGTTCAGGGCCAAGGCCATTGCCAGAAAACAGGGAGTGAAAAATGTGTATGGCATAGCCGCGCCCACAGATATCGGCCTGGCGCCAAACCTGTGGATCCGGGAATGCTTTGCCATATTAAAAGATAAATTTATGGGAAATATATAAGTATTAGAAAGCCCCAAGACAGAATTCGAGAAAGAAGAGGGAGATTATATGAGACAAATCGCAGATCTGGAGTCCTACCTCCTGAAGGAGGAGCGGTATGTGGAGGAACTCCATTCCAAGGGATATATTCTGGAGCATAAGAAAACAGGAGCAAGGATTTTTCTTCTGTCCAACGACGATGAAAATAAGGTATTCTGCATCGGCTTTCGCACGCCGCCGTCAGACAGTACGGGAGTCGCCCACATTTTAGAGCACAGCGTGCTGTGCGGATCTGAGAAATTCCCGGTGAAGGATCCCTTTGTGGAGCTGGTGAAGGGATCCTTAAACACCTTTTTAAACGCCATGACCTACCCGGATAAAACGGTGTATCCGGTGGCCAGCTGCAATGAGAAGGATTTCCAGAACCTGATGGACGTCTACATGGACGCGGTGCTTCACCCGAATATCTACAAGGAGGAAAAGATTTTCCGCCAGGAGGGATGGCACTATGAGATGGAGTCAGAGGACAGCCCCGTTACCTTAAACGGCGTGGTTTACAATGAGATGAAGGGAGCGTTTTCCTCTCCTGAAAGCGTTTTGGACCGCTATACCAGAAACGTCCTCTACCCGGATACCTGCTACGGCTGTGAATCCGGCGGCGATCCGGCTGTGATTCCGGAGCTGTCCTACGAGGATTTCCTGAATTTCCACAAAACCTATTATCATCCGTCCAACAGCTACATCTATCTGTACGGTGACATGGATATGGCGGAGAAGCTGGACTGGCTGGATCGGGAATATCTGTCCAGGTATGACAGGCTGGAGGCGGATTCCAGAATTCGAAGCCAGAAGGCATTTGACGCGCCCAGGGAGAGGGAGATTTTCTACCCTATCACAGAATCGGAGTCAGAGGAAAATTCCACCTATCTGTCTGTCAGCAGCGTGGTGGGAGAGCCGTTAAACCCGATCCACTATCTGGCGTTCCAGGTGTTAGAGTACGTGCTGATTGACGCGCCGGGAGCGCCTCTCAAGACGGAGCTGCTGAACGCAGGCATCGGACAGGATATTCTGGGCGGCTATGAGAATGGAATTTTGCAGCCCTATTTTTCTGTGATCGCCAAGGATGCCAACCGGGAGCAGAAGGGAGAGTTTCTGGCTGTGGTGCAGGGAACCCTGCGCAGGCTGACAGATCAGGGCCTGAACAAGAAGAGCCTTTTAGCTGCCATCAATTACTATGAATTCCGCAGCAGGGAGGCTGACTTCGGATCCTTCCCCAAGGGACTGATGTACGGTCTTCAGTGCCTGGACAGCTGGCTTTACGAGGGAGATCCGCTTCTTTATCTGGAGTATGAGGAGGCCTTCGCTTTCTTAAAGAAGAGCATAGAGGAGGGATACTTTGAGGATCTGATCCGGACCTGGCTGCTTGACAATCCTTCCACCGCCGTGATTTTAGTAAGCCCGAAGAAAAACATGACGGCCGAGGAGGATAAAAAGCTGGAGGAGAAGCTGGCCGCCTACAGAGAAACTCTGACGCAGGAGCAGAGAACCGCTCTGGCCCAGGCTACGAAGGAATTGAAAGAATACCAGGACGCCCCTTCTCCCAAAGAGGATCTGGAGAAGATTCCTCTGCTTCGCAGAGAGGATATTAATCCGGAGCCGGAAAAGCTGATTTTAGAGGAGCGCGAGGAAGAGGGCGTCAAGGTTCTGTTCCACAATATCTTTACCTCAGGCATCGGCTATGTGAAGGTGCTGTTTAACACAGACAGAGTTCCCCAGGAGGATATGGTTTACGCAGGACTCTTAAAGGCTGTTCTGGGAGCTGTCAGCACAGAACATTACAGCTACGGAGAGCTGGCCGACGAGATCAATTTAAACAGCGGCGGCGTGAATTTCAGCATTGTCTCCTATCCGTCCCTGGAAGATCCGGATCAGTTTGCAGGTATGTTTGCCGGTACGGCCAGAGTGCTCTATGAAAAGCTGGATTTCGGCTTTTCTATCCTGGGAGAGATTCTTACCACCTCTGTGCTGGATGATGAGAAACGGCTTCTGGAGCTTGTCAATGAAACCAAGTCCAGGGCGCAGATGCGGTTAAATTCAGCAGGCCACTCTGCGGCTGTAGCCAGAGCGACCTCCTACTTTTCTCCTTCCTCCGCCTATGGAGACGTGACGGGCGGAATCGCTTTCTATCAGTTCCTGGAGGATCTGTCGAAGAACTTTGAGGAGAGAAAGAATACTCTCATGGAGAAGCTGAAGGAGACGGCGGAGCGCTTGTTTACAGCCGACAATCTGACCGTCAGCTTTACGGCGGACGAGAAGGGCTGGGATGGAATGAAGAAGAGCCTGAAGCTTCTCACAGACGCGCTTCCTGAAACGGGAGGGAAGAGATTTGACTTCGTCTGCGGAAAGAACAATAAGAACGAGGGCTTTATGACCTCCTCCCAGGTCAACTATGTGGCCAGATGCGGAAGCTTTGCGGAAAGCGGCCTTCCCTATACAGGCGCGCTCCGGACGCTGAAGGTGATTTTAGGCTACGATTATCTGTGGCTGAACGTCAGAGTCAAGGGAGGCGCTTACGGCGTGATGAACGGAGCCGGACGGACAGGCGAGGGCTACTTTGTGTCCTACCGGGATCCGAACCTGAAAGAGACGAACCAGGTATTTGAAAACGTGGTGAAATACCTGGAGGAATTCGACGCGGACGAGAGAGATATGACAAAATATGTCATTGGAACCATCAGCGATCTGGACGTGCCGCTGTTAGCTCCCTATAAGGGCAGCAAAGCGGACGCAGCCTACTTCTCCCATCTGACAGACGAGATGATTAAGAAAGAGCGGGAGGAGATTTTAAAGGCGACGAAGGAGGATATCCGGGCGCTGGCTCCTGTGATTCGGGAAATTTTAAGCACGGGAAGCTTCTGCGTCATTGGAAACGCAGAAAAGATCCGGGAAAATCAGGAACTGTTCGGCGAGGTGAAGAATTTATTTAATTAATCGTACAAAGGAGAAAATAATATGGAGCAGAATTTTAAATCAGGCTTTGTGACACTGATTGGACGGCCAAATGTGGGAAAATCTACCCTGATGAACCATCTGATCGGCCAGAAAATCGCCATCACCTCAGACAAGCCGCAGACCACAAGAAACAGGATTCAGACGGTTTATACAGACGAGAGAGGACAGATCATTTTCCTGGACACTCCCGGTATTCACAAGGCGAAGAACAAGCTGGGAGAATACATGGTCAGCGTGGCGGAGCACACCTTACAGGAGGTGGACGTGATTCTCTGGCTGGTGGAGCCTACCACCTTCATCGGAGCAGGAGAGCGCCACATTGCAGAGCAGCTGAAAAAGGTCAAGACGCCGGTGCTTCTGGTGATCAATAAAATCGACACCGTTAAAAATAAAGAGGATATTCTTACCTTTATCGCGGCTTACAAGGATATCTGCAGTTTCTCTGAGATCATCCCTGTGTCTGCCTTAAAGGAGATAAACGTGGAGGATGTGAAGGACAGCATCTTTAAATACCTGCCTTACGGTCCCCAGTTTTACGACGAGGATACGGTGACAGATCAGCCCATGCGCCAGATTGCGGCAGAGCTGATCCGGGAAAAGGCCCTCCGGATGCTGGACGACGAGATTCCCCATGGAATCGCCGTTACCATCGAGCGGATGACGGAGCGGAAAAACGGCATGATTGACATCGAGGCCACCATTGTCTGCGAGCGCGACTCCCACAAAGGAATCATTATCGGAAAGGGCGGCAGCATGCTGAAAAAGATCGGCACCTCCGCCAGAATGGAGATCGGAAACCTGATGGACACCCAGGTGAATCTGAAGCTGTGGGTGAAGGTGCGCAGAGAGTGGAGAGACAGTGATCTCTACATGAAAAATTACGGGTATAATCCCAAGGATATTTAAAGGAAAGGCAGGGTGAAAACCGTGCGGGAGCTGATTTCAGCCACCGGAATGGTGATCAGCGCATCCCCGGTGGGGGATTATGATAAACGTCTGGTGATTCTCACAAAGGAACGGGGAAAGATCACCTGCTTTGCCAGAGGGGCCAAGCGGGCCTCCAGCCAGCTCAGAGCTCCCTCACGCCCGTTTGTATTCGGCGTATTTACCATGAGCGAGGGGCGGGATGCCTACAATCTCTACGGCGCAGAGGTGGAAAATTACTTCGAGGAGCTGTCAAAGGATATGGAGTGCGCCTGCTACGCTTCCTATTTCGCTGAGTTTGCCGGGTATTATGGAAGGGAAAATGTGGATGAATCGGAGAACATACGCCTGCTCTACCAGTCCTACCGCGCCCTCTTAAAGCCCGGCATTCCCAATAAGCTGGTGCGCCGCATTTTTGAGCTTCGTCTGATGACGATCGAGGGCGAATACCGGGAGCTTCCGGAGCGGGCAGTCAGCGATTCAGCCGCCTACGCCTGGCAGTTCGTGATTTCCACCCCCATTGAAAAACTCTATACCTTCCTTTTGACAGAGCCGGTGTTTGAGGAGTTTTCCCGGTGCGTGGAAGACAATAAGCGCAGATATGTGGATCGGGAATTCCGCTCATTGGAGATTCTTAAGGTGGTTACATAAAAGGAAAATGATCCGCATATGGCAATTTCTTTTCTTCCATATATTGAAAAGAATGCACAAAACAGGTATACTAGAACAATATTGCAGATATCAGGGAAACTGGACTCTGCAAACGATTCAGGAGGGCAGATGATGAGAAAAGCCAGGCTGATACTTGCGGCAGCGGCTGCAGGAGCTCTGCTGACAGGCTGCGGCGGCGGGAAAAGTGCGTTTTCCCCGGAACAGAGCTGCGTCTATGTCTCCGGAGACGGGACGCTTAGAAGCGCGCTGGTGCTTGAGTCAGAGGAGGACTTTGAGGAGTCAGAGCTGAAGGAGTTTTTAGAGGGGGCAGTCAGCCGTTTTAATGAGAAAAGCGGAGGAGACGGGGAGGAAGGCCCTGTAACCCTTGCGTCCTGCACAGCAGATCAGGGCGTTATGACGGCAGTGTTTGAGTACAGGGATGCCGACGCACTGGTTTCCTTCAGGCAGAGCGATGAAAATGAGGATAACAGCAACACATTTTCGAATATTGAAGTAAAGAGCGCGGCAGAGGCCGGAACAGCCGGATGGCTTTCCGGAGAGTTTATAAAGGCCGACGGTTCCCAGGCTTCCGGGCTGGACGCTGCCAAAGAGAAACGGGCGGCAGCCGTATCAGTTCAGGGAGGAGGCGTCCTGGAGACAGAGGGAGAGCTTCTCTATGTGAGCTCAGGCGCGCAGATTCTTGACAGTACGTCTGTGAAGCTGCCGGACGGGGAAACGTCAGTTGTCGTGTTTAAAGAAAAATAAGCGATAAGCAGGAGGTTTAGTTATGGAAAAGACGATGGAAAAAATTGTAGCGTTAGCGAAGTCCAGAGGCTTTGTATACCCAGGCTCCGAGATTTACGGAGGCCTTGCCAATACATGGGATTACGGCAATCTGGGCGTTGAGCTTAAAAATAACGTAAAGAAGGCCTGGTGGCAGAAGTTTGTACAGGAAAGCCCCTACAACGTAGGCGTAGACTGCGCTATCTTAATGAACTCCCAGACATGGGTGGCGTCCGGCCATTTAGGCGGCTTCTCTGATCCGTTAATGGACTGCAAGTCCTGTAAGGAGAGATTCCGTGCAGATAAGCTGATCGAGGACTACATGGCGGAGAACAATATTGAGATGGAAGGCTCTGTAGACGGATGGTCTCAGGAGGAGATGAAGAAATATATCGACGATCACAATATCTGCTGTCCAAGCTGCGGAAAGCATGATTTCACTGACATCCGCCAGTTCAACCTGATGTTCAAGACGTTCCAGGGCGTAACAGAGGATGCCAAGAATACGGTATATTTAAGACCTGAGACAGCTCAGGGTATTTTCGTGAATTTCAAGAATGTTCAGAGAACATCCAGAAAGAAGATTCCATTTGGAATCGGCCAGATTGGAAAATCCTTCCGTAATGAGATTACGCCTGGAAACTTCACCTTCCGTACCAGAGAGTTTGAGCAGATGGAGTTAGAGTTCTTCTGCGAGCCTGGCACTGATTTAGAGTGGTTTGCATACTGGAAGCAGTACTGCATCGACTGGCTGCAGAATCTGGGCATCAAGCCGGACGAGATGCGCGCCCGCGACCATTCTCCGGAGGAGCTGTGCTTCTACAGCAAGGCCACTACAGACCTGGAGTTCCTCTTCCCATTCGGCTGGGGCGAGCTTTGGGGAATTGCAGACAGAACTGATTACGATCTGACTCAGCACCAGAACGTATCCGGACAGGATATGACTTACTTTGACGACGAGAAGAAGGAGAAATATATTCCATACGTAATCGAGCCGTCACTGGGCGCTGACCGCGTGACTCTGGCATTCCTCTGCTCCGCATACGACGAGGAGGAGATTGGAGAGGGAGACGTGAGAACCGTTCTTCATTTCCATCCTGCCATCGCTCCTGTGAAGGTAGGCGTGCTTCCTCTGTCCAAGAAGTTAAACGAGGGTGCCGAGAAGGTTTACGCAGAGCTTTCCAAGTACTATAACTGCGAGTTTGACGACAGAGGAAATATCGGAAAGAGATACAGAAGACAGGATGAGATCGGAACTCCGTTCTGCGTAACCTACGACTTTGACTCTGAGACAGACGGCGCGGTTACTGTCCGCGACCGCGATACCATGGAGCAGGTGAGAGTGCCGATTACAGAGCTTAAGAGCTACCTGGAGGACAAATTCCGCTTCTAAAATTAAGAAGGGTTTGAAGCGTTGTTATTTGAAGATTTTTCCCGGTTTTTACACAAGGACGGCTGCAGATTTTACAAAAAAGGCGTAAGATAGAAAAGGATTCAGGAGAGACTGAAGACGAGGCGGCCGCAGAAATGACAGGGGAAAGCTGGATTTCCGTTTTCTGTCGCTGACGATACGAAGCTTGAAAAGCTGAAAGTAAGAAATCTGGAAATCTGAAAAATTGGAAACAAAATAACAGGAAATGAAAACCGCTCCGGCTGGACATGATCGTCCGGCCAGAGCGGTTTTTTACCTTTTCATTTTAAAACATGGGCAGTTGGAAACTGCTTATCTGTCCCCAGAGGCCTCTGCCTTTTGATCCAGCGCCCGGAGCGCCTTGCGGAACTGGAACGTAAAGAGAATCACCGTAAAGGTTACGGCTAAGGTATCTGCGATAGGCTCCGACAGGTAGACGGCTTTGGTCTGATCCATAGGCAGAATCCGAGGCAGCAGATAGATGAGCGGCAGGAGGAGCACAAATTTTCTTACAACCGCAACGGCGATGGACGCCTTGGCGTTTCCGAGGGAGGTAAATGTCATCTGGCAGGCCATCTGGATGCCGAAGATGAACATAACCGCCATGTAAATGCGCAGAGCCATGGCAGAAAATTCTACCAGCTGCGGGTCAGAGGTAAAGATGCTGGCAAATCCTGTGGGGAACAGCATGATTCCTCCCCACAGGAGGCAGGAATAAAACAGGCTGCTCTTTAAAAGCAGGAAGTAGGCTTTCTTTACCCGGCTCTTATTGCCGGCGCCGTAGTTGTAGCTGATAATAGGCTGGGCTCCCTGGCCCAGGCCCTGGAGGGGCAGCATGGCGAACTGCATGACGCTGGTGAGAATGGTCATGGCTCCTACTGCGATGTCGCCGCCGTAGTTTAACAGGGAAGAGTTAAAGCAGACGGAGATGACGCTTTCGCTGGACTGCATGATGAAGGTGGCCAGTCCCAGGGCGATGCAGGGCAGAAATACCTTCGGATTCAGGCGCATATATTTGGCCCGGATGCGGAGAAACGTTTTCTTTCCCATCAGGAAGGACAGCACCCAGATACAGGAGACTGCCTGAGACAGCACGGTAGCGGCGGCCGCTCCCCGGACTCCCATTCCCAGACCAAAGATAAAAATCGGATCCAGCACAATGTTCAGGACTGCTCCAATGAGAACAGACAGCATGCCGATTTTGGCAAAGCCCTGGGCGGTAATGAAAGCGTTCATGCCTAAAGTGAGCTGGACGAAGATCGTTCCCACAGCGTAGATATTCATGTAGCTGACAGCGTAGCTGATCGTGTTCTCACTGGCTCCGAAGGCCATGAGGAAATCCCGGTTCCAGATGAGAAGAACAGCAGTCAGCACAGCTGATACGAGAATCTGCAGGCAGAAACAGTTGCCCAGTATATTTTCCGCTGATTTCTGATCGCCCCGGCCCATGGAAATGGAGGCTCTGGGAGCGCCGCCGGTACTTACAAGGGCTGCGAAGGCAGATACAATCATAATAATCGGCATACAGACGCCGACTCCAGTCAGAGCCATGGGGCCGTCGCCAGGGATATGGCCGATATAAATACGGTCTACAATGTTGTAGAGCATGTTGATAAGCTGAGCGGCCACAGTGGGGAGGGCCAGGCTGCGGAGCAGCTTTCCCACAGGTTCCGTTCCTAGAAAATCCTTATTTTCTTTCATGTACGGTTCACTCCTTTGAATTTGAACTTTGAATCCTGGATTCATGTTTAGTATGCCCGCCCTTATTCTCAAGCCCCGCCAGGGCGTTTTCAAAAATTCTGGAATTGAGGGACTGAAAGAGCTGGTATTCGTCCTCGGAAAAGCCGGAGAACAGCTGGGCCTGAAAGCTCAGGCGGGCCCGTTCAATTTCTCTGAGAATTTCCTGGGACGCATCCGTCAGATGGAGATGGCTTTTTCTCCGGTCGCCCAGATCGCGCTCTCTGGTGAGAAAGCCCCGCTCAATGAGGCTGTCCGCGGCCTGGGAGACATTGCCCTTCTTAAACATGCGCAGCTCCACAATGTCGCTGGCAGTGTCTCTGCCGGGATTGTTGTGCAGAAACGCCAGAATTTCAGCCTCCATATGGGACAGGCCATACTGAAGGCAGACAGGCTTCAGCAGCAGCTCATAAAATTTGACAATTCTGCGGATTCCAAACAGCAATTCCGTGCGGCTGTTCATCGAAGCTCCCCCTCTCTTCACTGCCGGCTTTCCAAGGCGGAAAGCAGCAGACATACGTAAACTTAAAAAGGTTCTAAAAAGAACTATTTTCCCTGTCACATATTGTACCTCTTTTAGAAGAGTTGTCAAGAGCAAATTGGGAAAGAAGCAGGTGACAGAACAGGGGTTTTGAGATAGAATAGAGGGAATGGCCCGGACCTGTCAGAAAAGGGCCAAAGATATAATGAGAAAAATATTAAAATGATGTGAAAGAACGAAAGGATGACTTGAGCTATGGGACAGAATGCCGGGAATCTGCTGGAGGGGCCAATTAAGGCGCTGTACAGGAAATATCTGTTTCCGTCTATCAGCGCTACGCTTGTAACCTCTATTTATATTTTGGCCGACACGATGATGATCGGCCGGGGCGTGGGACCGGTGGGAATCGCCGCCCTGAATCTGCTTCTGCCTGTGTTCAGCCTGTTTTTCGGAACGGGCATGATGTTCGGAGTGGGGGGAAGCGTTCTGTTCTCTATTTCCAGAGGAAGGAAAGAGGAGGCGATGTGCCGCAGATACTTTACAGCGGCGCTGTTTCTGGCGCTTTCTGTGGGAATTATTTACGGAGCGGGCTTTCTGTTCTTTTTTGATCCTGTGACAAAATTTCTCGGGCGCAATGAGAGCATGGACCTGTTTGTACGCCAGTACGGGAAAATTCTGATTGCAGGGGCGCCGATCTTTGTCTGCTCCTCGTTTTTCCAGGCCTTTGTCCGCAACGACAGCGAGCCGAAGAGAGCTATGGCCGCTGTAATTACAGGCGGCGTGTCCAATGTGATTTTAGATTATGTGTTTATTTTTCCTCTGGATCTGGGCATGGCGGGAGCCGCTGCGGCTACGGTGATCGGATCCCTGATTACGGTAGTCATTCTGCTGACGCACTTTGTCTCCCCAGCCAACACCCTGAGACTTGCCAGACGCTTCGGCTTCCGGGAAATGAGAGCGGCGGCAGTCAACGGGGCCTCCAGTTTCCTGGTGGAAATGACAAGCGGAATCGTGGTTTTTCTGTTTAACAGGCAGCTGTTAAGCTATGTGGGAGATTTAGGCGTGGTAGTGTATGGAATTGTGTCCAACAGCGCTCTGATCGCGTCCTCCATTTTTAATGGAATTTCCCAGGCGGCCCAGCCTGTGATGGCGATGAACTTCGGCGCTGGAAAGCATTCCAGGGTGGAGGACACCAGAAGGATGGCCTTAAAGACAGCGGCGGCGGCCGGAGTTCTGTTTACCGCCATCGGCCTTTTCTGCCCTGAAATGTTAGTATACATTTTTGTGGAGCCGACAGAGGAGATTATGGCCATGGGAGTTACGGCAGTCCGCATTTATTTTCTGTCCTTCCTGGCGGCGGGATCCAACGTCCTGTTCGCCACCTACTTCCAGTCTGTGTTAAAGCCCAGCTTCGCCATGACCATCTGTATGCTGCGGGGAATCGTGCTGAACGCCGTTTTCGTATTCCTGCTCCCCATGGTCTTCGGAGTAAACGGAATCTGGGCGGCTATGACGGTTACGGAGTGCGCGACGCTTCTGTGCGCGTTCCTTATGCTGAAAAGGGGAAGAAAAACCGCATAAATTGGAAAGATTTGCAGAAACCCCCTTTACTAGTTACAAGATTATGTTATAATATTCACGAAAGACGGCGGGAATGCCGGGAATATGCCCGCAGGCCCTGTCCGTCGCGGTTACAGTCCGTTTTACAATCAGCGGGGATTCCCGCAAAACAATAGGAGGAAAACAACTTATGGCAAACAAGTGGGTTTATTTGTTCAGCGAAGGCGACGCAACCATGAGAAACCTGTTAGGCGGTAAGGGCGCTAACCTGGCTGAGATGACAAAGTTAGGCCTTCCGGTTCCGCAGGGCTTTACAATCACTACAGAGGCCTGCACACAGTACTACGAGGACGGAAGAAAGATCAACGATGAGATCATGGCTCAGATCATGGATCACATCTCCAAGATGGAGGAGATCACAGGAAAGAAGTTCGGCGACAAGGAGAACCCGCTTCTCGTTTCCGTTCGTTCCGGTGCCAGAGCTTCCATGCCAGGTATGATGGATACAATCTTAAACCTCGGTTTAAACGAGGAAGTAGTAGAGGTTCTTGCTAAGAAGTCCGGCAATCCGCGTTGGGCTTGGGACTGCTACAGAAGATTCATCCAGATGTTCTCCGACGTAGTTATGGAAGTAGGTAAGAAGTACTTCGAGGAATTAATCGATAAGATGAAAGCTGAGAAGGGCGTTACACAGGACGTAGAGCTTACTGCTGAGGACTTAAAGGAGCTGGCTAACCAGTTCAAGGCTGAGTACAAAGAGAAGATCGGCGAGGACTTCCCAACTGATCCGAAGACCCAGTTAATGGAGGCTATCAAGGCCGTATTCCGTTCCTGGGACAACCCACGTGCCAACGTATACCGTCGTGACAACGATATCCCATACTCCTGGGGTACTGCTGTAAACGTACAGATGATGGCATTCGGAAACATGGGCGAGACTTCCGGTACAGGTGTTGCCTTCACACGTGACCCAGCTACAGGCGAGAAGCACCTGATGGGCGAGTTCTTAATGAACGCTCAGGGCGAGGACGTAGTTGCAGGTGTTCGTACACCTCAGAAGATCGACCAGTTAAAGGAGGTTATGCCGGAGGTTTACGAGCAGTTCGTAGGCATCTGCCATACTCTTGAGAATCACTACAGAGATATGCAGGATATGGAGTTTACTATCGAGGATAAGAAGCTCTATATGCTCCAGACACGTAACGGTAAGAGAACAGCTAAGGCTGCCTTAAAGATTGCCTGCGATTTAGTAGACGAGGGCATGATCACAGAGGAGAAGGCTGTTACTATGATCGACCCGAGAAACCTGGATACACTGCTTCACCCACAGTTCGACGCTAAGGCATTAAAGGAGGCTGCTCCGGTTGCTCAGGCATTAGCTGCATCTCCAGGCGCTGCATGCGGTAAGATCGTCTTCACAGCAGAGGACGCTAAGGAGTGGGCATTAAAGGGCGAGAAGGTAGTTCTGGTTCGTCTTGAGACATCCCCAGAGGATATCGAGGGTATGAAGGCTGCTCAGGGTATCTTAACAGTCCGCGGCGGTATGACATCCCACGCAGCAGTAGTTGCACGTGGTATGGGAACATGCTGCGTATCCGGCTGCTCCGAGATCGCTATGGACGAGGCTAACAAGAAGTTCGTTCTGGCTGGCAAGGAGTACCATGAGGGAGACTGGTTATCCATCGACGGTTCCACAGGTAAGATCTACGACGGCGTTATCCCGACTGTAGACGCTTCCATCGTTGGCGAGTTCGGAAGAATCATGGCTTGGGCTGACAAGTACAGAAGATTAAAGGTTCGTACAAACGCTGATACACCGGCTGACGCTAAGAAGGCCCGCGAGTTAGGCGCTGAGGGTATCGGTCTGTGCCGTACAGAGCATATGTTCTTCGAGGGCGACAGAATCGACGCATTCCGTGAGATGATCTGCTCTGATACAGTAGAGGAGAGAGAGGCAGCTCTCGAGAAGATCCTTCCGGTACAGCAGGGAGACTTCGAGAAGTTATACGAGGCTCTTGAGGGCAACCCAGTTACAATCCGTTTCCTGGATCCGCCGTTACATGAGTTCGTTCCTACAGAGGAAGAGGACATCAAGAAGCTGGCTGACGCTCAGGGCAAGACAGTTGAGCAGATTAAGACAATCATCGACTCCTTACATGAGTTCAACCCAATGATGGGCCACCGCGGATGCCGTCTGGCAGTGACATATCCGGAGATTGCAAAGATGCAGACAAAGGCTGTTATCCGCGCAGCTATCAACGTACAGAAGGCACACGCTGACTGGACCGTTAAGCCGGAGATCATGATTCCGCTTGTAGGCGACGTAAAAGAGTTAAAGTATGTTAAGAAGGCAGTAGTTGAGACTGCAGACGCTGAGATCGCAGCAGCAGGCGTTGATCTGAAGTACGAGGTTGGTACTATGATCGAGATCCCGAGAGCATGCGTAACAGCTGATGAGATCGCAAAAGAGGCTGAGTTCTTCTGCTTCGGTACAAACGACCTGACACAGATGACATATGGCTTCTCCCGTGACGACGCTGGCAAGTTCTTAAACGCTTACTACGACGCTAAGATCTTCGAGAACGATCCATTCGCTAAGCTGGATCAGGACGGCGTAGGCAAGCTCATGGAGATGGCTATTAAGTTAGGTAAGCCGGTTCGTCCAGAGCTCCACGTAGGTATCTGCGGCGAGCACGGCGGAGATCCGTCTTCCGTAGAGTTCTGCCACAAGATTGGTCTGGACTATGTGTCCTGCTCACCATTCCGTGTGCCGATCGCAAGACTGGCAGCAGCTCAGGCAGCTCTGAACAACAAATAAGATGAAATAAGGTTCAGTCCTCTGCAAAGCAGATGAGACTTGAGCGAAGGAAAGCCCCCATGCTTCTGGCATGGGGGCTTTTGACAGTAATATTATTATATTATAGAAGTTTTACGATGAGAGAAGCTGCCAGCATCAGCATCCCCAAGTTTCGTATAAGACAAGAAAAATGGGAAGCAGGCTTTGCCTGTTTGACAGTCATTGTCAAAAGAAGCAAGGCAATAATGCAGAGCATGATAATACAAAAAGGCATAGTCCAATCGAAAACATATAAAACAGACGCTAGAAAATATAAAACGCTCAAAAAACTGTTTATGAGAGTTTTGTTTTGAGTCAATTCTTTCAAAAAATCACTTCCACTATACAATTTTAATATCCATGTACCCAGGGGTCCATCCTAAAACTCCATCATTATTATATCCGTATGTATAACTAGGAGTAATTTGAACAGTACTACCGAAAACTGCACTACCAAGGCTTAAAACGGCTGAAGCAACAGCTAAAGCATCTGCTAAAGAAGCAACAGCTCCAGCTATAGAAAGTTTAGGAAGAATTACTGCAGCTAAACCTGCTACAGATGCATCTACAGCAACATGAATTGTAAAAGGCTCTGCTTTATACACCTGTCCAATTTGTGGATTAGAAGGAAAGCCAAGCAGAGAAGGTGAAGAATAAGACTGATACTGTGCAAGGAAATCTGCTTCTTCAGGTGTAGCTCCGAAATTTGTGATCAGATATTGTTTTAACTCTTCTGTATTCATATTTTCAATGGATGAATTAATAGAGTTCGACAAGGCTTCAATATTTTCTATAATCTGTTTAGTAACGATTGCTTCTCCTGCAAAAGAAGAACTAGCTATTGAAAGAGATAACATGGAAGAAACAAGAAGAACGCTAATTATTTTTTTGAATGTACGTTTTATAAAAACCTCCTATTCTGAAATTGTAGCAAATTTTTACGGAAAGATTAGTACAGAAGTATTAGAATACCATTGTGGATACCCCCTTTTATAAGTTTTTTGTGATAGAATCATCATAACATGACTATTAAATATAGTCAATAATAAAAACCAAATTTTTGTAATAAAATTTTATTTTGACTAAATAATAAAAAAGTGATATCTTATAAATAACTATAAAATATAGTCATGAGGTGGAACGATGACCATCAATACTAGAATAACACCGTCAGAGGAAGAAATTATGGAGCTTTTATGGAAAGAAGCACGATGGATGACAATACGTGAAATGATGGATCATTTTGAAAAAAATGGAAAAAATTGGAAACGTCAGACACTCAATACCTTTTTAGTGCATCTGATAGAAAAAGGGCTGGTGATAAAAAATGAGAGAAAATATATTTATGCATACAGCAAGAAGCAATTTCAAACAGACTTTGCATGTTATATGCTGGATGACTGGTATGAAGGCTCTGTAAAAAATTTTGTATCTGCACTTTCAGGCTCCTCTAAACTAACACAGGAAGACGCAAGTGAACTGAAAAGATATTTGGAGGAGTTGTCCGCGCAGCAGGAAGAATAAAATGAGAATTATTATTTCTACATCATTAACAGGAAGTATTTTTTTATTATTAGTATTATTGTTTAGAAGGATATTTCATTTATCTCAAAATGTTGTTTGGAATTACAAAATGCTGAAAGCAGATATTTTATTATTTTTACTTCCGCTTGGATGGTTCAAAAATGTATTGCTTTACTTATTTTCCAGATATGTTTTTTTTCTCCAACAGATAAGGATATAGTTTATAGAGGAAGCGAACCTGTATTAGTAGTAACACAGAAAGGGATGCATGTAAATCCAGAACTAAGGGGTGAAATAATTTTTAGTGCTGTTTGGATTGGTATTGCATTATATCTACTTTTAAAATGGTATTTGGAATATAAAAAATTTAAGAAAATAGTTTTTCAAACTACTTATTTAGAAAATGAACAGTTTGGAGATACATTAGAGCAATATAAAAAAGAATTGAAATTGCATAAAAAAATTGATGTTTACTGTGCAGGGAAGATGAATAAAACTTTTACTACAGGTGTGTTCAAACCTGCAGTGGTGCTTTCAGAAAAAAATGTTCAGGAAAATAGTTTTTTTGAATTAAAACATGAACTTGTACATATTAAAAATTATGATATGGTGTGGAATATGCTTAGATATTGCGCCGTATGTTTAAACTGGTTTAATCCTTTTATATACATAGCAATAAAAGAGTTAGAGCGATTTACTGAGTTAAATTGCGACTGCGAAGTTGTCAAAAATTTAAGCCAGAAAGATAGAATGAAATACGGATATATCATCATACAAGCAGCAGAGGAAACCTGTTTGCATGAAACTTATGCTTCTGCTTTGAATTCGGGAAAAACAAATATAAGAGAAAGGGTAGAGTTTATTATGAAGGGAACAAGAAAAAAGAAGAAAGCAGCCGTATTAGTTTTAACAACAGGTTTGATTGCTGCGGTAAGCGGAATCCCAGTATTTGCTTATCAAGGAACAAAAAATTTGTACATGGATTCTAAATGCAGAGAAGAATTGTTTGTAGTGGATGATCCGGACAATTATGTTGTATTTTCTGAGAGCATGAACAGTGGAAAGATAGAAAAACTGCCTTACCAAGAGTATTTTACTGATGAAAATGGAAATATTTATCCGGCTAATCCATCAGAACAAGAACTGCATAGAGCATGTTCTCATATCTATGTGAAAGGGGAAGTGACCGTTCATGAAAAACAAGCGGATGGAAGCTGTAAAATAAAGTATTATGAAGCAGAGCGCTGTACACAATGCGGACATGTTGTACGGGGAAAGCTGATTAGAACAGAGACATACAATCCTTGTCCGCATTAATTTTGTAAGAATATTAAAAAGAGCAGATATTAAAGAGGAACTTAGCGTCTATAGAAATATCTGCTCTTTTTCCTTCATCTCATTGTCATTTCTCTCATTCAATGCTACTATTACCTGTACACCTATTTAAAACAGAATGAAACGGAGGACACTTCTTTGGAAAATACAAGAAATCAGGATGGAATCGGAGCGTGGGAGCTTCTGGCAGCCAGCTTCGGGACCAGCTATCAGGATACCCGCTGCCGGACAATCGGAGCGATTGAGGAGGATCTGGAACAAGCCTTTCCAGAGTATTCAGTCAGAAGAGGCTTCACCAGCCGGATGATTATTAACCGGGTAAAAACCAGGGATCAGATTGTGATCGACAGTCTGGAGGAGGCCCTGAGGAGGGCGGCTGACAATGGGGTGAAGCGCCTGATTGTTCAGCCCACCCACATGATGGACGGCTTTGAGTATACGGCCCTTGCAGATAAAGTGGCGGAGTATTCCCGCTTTTTTGAGGCTGCTGCAGTGGGAAAGCCGCTTCTCTCTTCAGAGGGGGATTTCCAGGCAGTGGTGCAGGCGCTCATCGAGGAGACAGAGGAGTACGATGACAAGGAGACTGCCTTCTGCTTTATGGGACACGGCACAGAGGCCCAGGCCAACCATGTATACAGGAAGCTGCAGGAGATGTTCCTGGCAGCAGGACATGAGAATTATTTTATAGGAACTGTGGAGGCGGAGCCGGCGCTGGAAGAGGTGTTAGCTCAGGTGAAGAAAGGTTCCTATAAAAGGGCGGTTCTTCAGCCTTTAATGATTGTGGCAGGAGACCACGCGAATAACGATATGGCAGGCGATGAGGAGGGTTCCTGGAAAAGGGCTTTTGAGGAGGCAGGATATGAGGTGTCCTGTATTCTTCGGGGCCTGGGAGAGCTGGAGAAAATCCGCCGTATCTTTATAAAGCACGCCAAAGAGGCAGAATCCTGTCTTTCAGCAGTTTGACAGAGAAGAACAGAGCCGCAGTTTCCATGAACATGAATACCGCCCCCTGGTTATGGCAATTATAAAGCCATAGGGAATTGTTCCCTGAATACTTAAAACCAGGAGGAAGCTTTATGGAATCAATTTTAAAGAATACGGAGACAGCTAAAAACCTGATGAGAGCTTTTGCAGGGGAAAGCCAGGCCAGAAACCGCTATACTTTTGCGGCGGCAGCGGCGAAAAAGGAGGGACTCCCTGTTATTGAAGCAGTGTTTCAGTTTACGGCGGCTCAGGAACAGGAGCACGCAGAGGTATTTTACCGCTTTTTAAAGGAAATGACAGGGGAGAGCATTCAGATAGACGCCGGATATCCGGTGGACGGCTGGGATAAAACCCTGGATCTTCTGAAGGCGGCGCGGCACAATGAATTTGAGGAGTACAGGGACGTGTACCAGAATTTTGGAAACATTGCCCTGGACGAGGGCTTTGACAGGATTGGCCAGATCTTCCACATGATTGCGGAGGTGGAGAAGACGCACGGCGACCGGTTCGACCTGCTTGCAGGACTGCTGGAGAAGAGTCAGCTGTTTGCCTCAGAGGTGGAAACGGGATGGGTGTGTTTAAACTGCGGCTATGTATACCACGGAACCTTTGCGCCAAAATATTGTCCTGTCTGCGAGCATGAGCAGGGCTGTTTTATCCGTATGGAGCTGGCGCCCTATGCAGGGGCTTATAAGCGATTAAAAAAATAAGCCGGATACAGGCCGGACATGGGTGGGAAACCGTGAAGAAGAAATCATGAAGAAGAAAACATGAAAAAGAAACTGTGAAGAAGAAACAAGAAGGAAGCAATGAAAAAAGAGGAAGCGCTATGACAGGACTGGGATGGGCCCTTTTTGGCCTGGCAGGATTAGGGGCAGGCTTTTTCGCCCGTTCCGAGTATGAGAAGAAACATTTTGTGACAGAAACCTTTGAACTGACGTCAGAAAAGCTGAGAAAGCCGGAGAGAAACTTTGTGTTTCTCTCTGATCTACATAATAACCAGTTTGGAAAGAACCAGGAAAAGCTGTTAAGAGCCATTGAGAAGGCAAGACCGGACGCGGTGCTGATAGGCGGCGACATGATGGTGTGCAAACGGGGAAAGCTGGATCTGGAACCATCTCTTGCTCTGGTGCGGGCGTTAGCTGGGAAGTATCCTGTTTTTTATGCCAATGGAAATCATGAGGAGAGGATGAAACGGGAAAGAGAGGTGTATGGAGACAGCTGCCAGACGTTTTGTCAGGAACTTGAGAAGGCAGGTGTAGTTTATCTTTCGGATGAATCGGCGGAATTTGGAGATGATATCAGGATTACAGGCTGCAATATGCAGGAAAGGTACTACCGCCACCGCTTTACCGTCCCACGGATGGAGGAAGGAGAGCTGGAGCGCCATGTGGGAAGGGGGGAATCGGGACGGTATCAGATTCTCCTCCTCCATTCTCCCCTGTTTTTTGAAGAGTGCCGCCGCTGGGGAGCGGATTTGACGCTCTGCGGCCATTTCCACGGCGGAACCATCCGCCTGCCCTTTCTGGGCGGAGTGATGACGCCTCAGTTCCAGTTTTTCCTTCCCTGGTGCGCCGGCCGGTTTGACAGAGAAGGAAAAACCATGATCGTCAGCCGCGGACTGGGAACCCATTCCATTAATATCCGGTTTTGCAATAAGCCTCAGCTGGTGCACATCCGCCTGAGGAAGAAGCAGGGCTGACAGCTGGCAATCAGTCCATGCAGCCGGAGCAGAACGCGCCGCAGCCGGACGGGGTGACGGCGCAGCCGCCCATGGCCGTTTCCCTCAGCTCCTGGGGAAGACGTCTGCCCACTGCGTACATGGCGTCCAGCATTTCATCGAAGGGAATCAGCTGGCGGACTCCGCTCAGGGCAATCTCAGCGGCGGTCAGGGCGTTGGCTGCGCCGGCGGCGTTTCTGCCCTGGCAGGGACATTCCACCAGGCCGCCGATGGGATCGCAGACAAGTCCCAGCATATTCATGAGAACGGTGGAGGCTGCGTCGAGACACTGGACAGGCGAACCGCCCATCAGCTCCACAGCCGCAGAGGCCGCCATGGCGGAAGCTACTCCCACTTCAGCCTGGCATCCGCCCACAGCGCCCGCCACTGTGGCGTTTCTCATAGCCAGATAGCCGATGGCTCCGGCGTTAAAGAGAGCGTCCAGAATCTGGCTGTCGGAGAAATGATATTCTTCCTGAAGAGCCAGAAGAAGCCCCGGCACAATGCCCGAGGATCCGGCGGTGGGGGCCGCCACAATCAGCCCCATAGAGGAGTTTACCTCCAGGACAGCCATGGAGAAGGCGATGGCCCGGCTGAGTACAGAGCCGGCCGCGCTTTTGCCGGCCAGCCTCCGCTCATTTACCAGCCTGGCTTCCCCTCCGATGAGACCGCCCATAGACTTTTTCGGAGCAGTTAAGGGGGAGTGGGCCGATTCCTTCATAATTTCCAATGCCCGCAGCATGCGCGCCTCGACTGCCTCCTGGGAAGTTTCACCCAGCTCGCATTCCCTCTGCTTCATCACCTGGGAAATAGGCAGGCCGCAGCTTTCGCACAGCTCCAGCAGTTCGTTTCCATTTTTAAAATCCATATCTGCAGTCTCCTCCTTACAGCTCAATCAGCATAACGTCTTTCACATTGGGATTTTTCCGGATCTCGTCTGGGATGCCCTCCGGCAGAGAGCCGTCGAATTCTACAATGCTGTAGGCGGTGCTTCCCTTGGCCTCACGAAACAGCTTCAAAAAGGCAATGTTTACGTTGGCTTTGCTGAGGCACCCCGTAATGTGGGCGATAACGCCCTGCCTGTCCTTCTGAATCACGATCAGCGTGTTGTACTCGCCGGAAAAATCCACCTCCGCCTGATTGATGCGGGTAATTCGGATTTTTCCGCCGCCCAGAGACTCTCCCCGGACCGTCATCCGGCGGCCGGAGGATCCGGTCATGGCGATATCCACCGTGTTGGGATGGACCTCCGTTTCGATTTCATTGGGAGTGAAGGAAAATTCGATTCCGCGTTCCCTGGCGATAGAAAAGGAGTCGGGAATCCGCTTGTCGTCTGTGGAAAACCCCATAATGCCGCCTAAAAGGGCGCGGTCTGTGCCGTGTCCCCGGTAAGTTTTGGCAAAGGATCCGTACAGAGTGAAGTCTGCCTTCAGAACGGGGCAGCCAAACATCTTTCTGGCCATGAGGGCAATGGAAGCGGCTCCGGCCGTATGGGAGCTGGAAGGGCCGATCATGTTCGGCCCCAGCACGTCGAAAACACTGATAAATGTCATAGATAATCTGTTCCTCCAGAATGATTTGCGTTTATTATACCACATTCACTAAGCTCGAAAAGACCTCGCTAAGTGTCTGGGTATGACTCGTACTAACCTCATACTTCGCCTGTGGCTCGTACTCGCTAAGTACTCATATTATACCACAAACAGGTGAAAGAACGGAAGAAAAGAAATTTTTCGTTAAGTTCCTGCCGGTTTACTTTACTGTCCAAATCTGCTATACTTGGATTCCATGGGCTGCGCAGAAGGACGCGCAGGCCGGAGTAAGAGAAGGATGGTGCGTATGGGAATTTCCTATAAGCTGGAGCATTTCGAGGGGCCTCTTGATCTGCTTCTGCATCTGATAGAGAAGAATAAGGTAAGCATCTATGATATTCCGATTGTCACAATCACAGAGCAGTATCTGGACTATGTGAATCACATGGATATCCAGGATCTGGATCTGGTCAGTGAATTTCTGGTGATGGCGGCCACGCTGCTTGATATTAAGGCCAGAATGCTCCTTCCCAGGGAGGAGAAGGAGGAAGAAGAGGAGGAGGATCCGAGAGCAGAGCTGGTCCGCCGCCTTCTGGAATACAAGATGTATAAATTTATGGCCAGAGAGCTGGAAGATATGGAGGAGGACGCGGAGCGCCTCCTTTTTAAAGCGCCTACGATTCCCAGGGAGGTGGCGGAGTACGAGGCGCCTGTGGATCTGGACGAGCTTTTAAAGGGGCTGACGCTGGCGAAGCTCCAGGAGATCTTTGAGTCTGTGATCAGGCGTGGGGAGAATAAAAAGGATCCCGTCCGCAGCGGCTTTGGAACCATTGCCAGGGAGCCGGTCAGCCTGAAAAAGAGGCTGGCCTTTGTCCTTGGCTTTGCCAGAAGAAACAGGAAGTTCAGTTTTCGTGAGATGTTAGGGGGAACGGCCGGGAAAATGGAGACGGTCGTCACCTTTTTAGCGGTGCTGGAGCTGATGAAGGTCGGAAAGATTTATCTGACCCAGGAGACCGTGGACAGCGATATGTACATAGAATCTCTGGAGCCTGAGGGAACGTATGAGGAAATCGATTTTGACGTGCTGGGCGCGGCAGAATAAGACGGAAGGCGCAGGCTGACAAAGAATCTTTCGGGCGGAACAGAAAATAGCGGGAGAATCAGGAATGAGAGAAAAGGACAGGCTTTTAAGGCAGGAGGCGGCTGCGGAGGCAGTGCTCTTTACGATGGGGAGAGCCGTGGAACTTCGGGAGCTTTCGGCGGCTCTTGAGACAGGTGAGGAGGAAGCCCGGGCGGCGGTGGAACGGCTGCGGGAAAAATACAGGGAAGAGGGCAGAGGCCTCTCCATTATCGAGCTTTCCGGAAGCTTCCAGATGTGTACGAAGGCAGAATACTATGAAAATTTAATCCGGGTGGCCAAGGCGCCGAAAAAGCAGGCGCTTTCCGACGTGGTGCTGGAGACACTTTCGATTATTGCTTACAAACAGCCGATTACCAAGATAGAGATTGAGCAGATACGAGGCGTAAAATCAGATCATGCAGTCAACCGTCTCATCGAGTATAATCTGGTGTATGAAGTGGGACGGCTGGACGCGCCAGGGCGGCCTGCCCTGTTTGCCACGACAGAGGAGTTTCTGCGCCGTTTTGGAGTGGGCAGCATGGAGGAGCTTCCTGTCATTGATCCGGAGCAGCTGGACGAGTTTAAGATGGAGGTGGAGGAAGAGCTTCAGATGAACGACGAGGAGCTGCAGGCCGTTTTGGAGGCCGCCGCGTCAGCTGAAAGCGGAACGGAGAAAAGCCCAGAGGAAAAGGCTGGGGAGACAGCAAAGGAGAAGCCCGGAGAGAAGGCGGAAGGACAGACCGGCGGACAGGCAAAGGAGCCGTAAAAAATTTCCGTGGGCCGCGGTCCGCATAGGCTGGGGCTTTGCGGCTTGTCAAGAACTTTTTGATGGAAAATGGCTATTGACTTCCATGGGGGCAGATGATACGATATGGTTCAGGCATGACACAGTATCTTGTGCCGAGCGTTAAAAATAAGACTAAATATAGTCTTTTGTATACAATATCTTGTGTCTGCGGCAGGAAGCGTCAGACAGAGGCGGGAGAGGGTTCGGACTGTTCCGCTATTCAAAAAGTCAGGGAGGAGATCAGAGGATGAAGTGTGCTGAGATAAAAGTAATCAAAAAAGACGGAACCCGGGAAGATTTTAACGTGCAGAAGGTGGTTGTGGCGGTAAACAAGTCGGCAGAGAGAGCCATGATTCAGTTTTCACAGGCAGAGCTGAATTTTATCTGCCAGTTTGTGGAGGAGAAGGCCCAGGAGCTGGGCGTGGCGGAGATCCCCATTGCCAGGATGCACAACCTGGTGGAGGGAGCCTTAGAGAGGGTGAATCCGCTGGTTGCCAAGAGCTACCGGGATTACCGCAACTACAAGCAGGATTTCGTCCAGATGTTAGACGAGGTTTATAAAAAAAGCCAGTCTATTATGTACATCGGAGACAAGGAAAACTCCAATACGGACAGCGCTCTGGTTTCCACCAAGCGAAGCCTGATTTTCAACGAGTTAAACAAGGAACTTTACAAGAAGTTTTTCATGACAGTGGAAGAGCTGCAGGCCTGCCGCGACGGATATCTGTATATTCATGACATGTCCGCCCGCCGGGACACCATGAACTGCTGCCTCTTCGACGTGAAGACGGTTCTGACCGGCGGCTTTGAGATGGGCAATCTCTGGTATAACGAGCCGAAGACTCTGGACGTAGCCTTCGACGTAATCGGAGACATTGTGCTGAGCGCGGCCAGCCAGCAGTACGGCGGCTTTACGGTTCCCAGCGTGGAGGAGATTCTGGCTCCCTACGCGGAGAAATCCTATGCGAAATACATTGAAAAGTACGAGGGACTGGGCCTCAGCCGGGAGAAGGCGGAGGAGGTAGCCTGGGCGGATATCCAGAGAGATATGGAGCAGGGCTTCCAGGGCTGGGAGTACAAGTTTAACTCCGTTTCCTCCAGCCGGGGAGATTATCCGTTTATCACCATGACGGCCGGAACAGGAAAAAGCCGCTTCGCCAAGATGGCTACCATCACCATGCTGGACGTGCGCAGAAAAGGACAGGGCAAGGACGGCCATAAGAAGCCGGTGCTGTTCCCGAAGCTGGTGTTCCTGTATGACGAGAATTTACACGGCCCTGGAAAGGAGCTGGAGGACGTATTTGAGGCGGGAATCCGCTGTTCTTCCAAGACTATGTACCCAGACTGGCTGTCTCTGACCGGCGAGGGCTACATTGCCAGCATGTATAAGAAATACGGCAGAATTATCTCTCCTATGGGCTGCAGGGCCTTCCTCTCCCCATGGTATGAGAAGGGCGGCATGGAGCCGGCGGACGAGACGGACGTACCGCGCTTTGTGGGACGGTTTAACGTAGGCGTTGTGAGCCTTCACCTGCCTATGATTTTAGCCAAGGCCAGACAGGAGAGCCGCGATTTCTATGAGGTTCTGGACTACTATCTGGAGCTGATCAGAAAGATCCACATCCGCACCTACGCTTATCTGGGCGAGATGAGAGCTTCCACCAATCCGTTAGCCTACTGCGAGGGCGGCTTCTACGGCGGCCACCTGGGCCTGCACGACAAGATTAAGCCGCTTCTCAAGACAGCGACCGCGTCCTTTGGAATCACTGCCTTCAACGAGCTGCAGGAGCTCTACAACGGCAAATCCCTGGTGGAGGACGGCCAGTTCGCTCTGGAGGTGCTGGAGCACATCAACGAGAAGGTGAACCAGTTCAAGAAGGAGGACGGAAATCTCTACGCCATTTACGCGACTCCGGCGGAGAACCTGTGCGGTCTTCAGGTGAAGCAGTTCAGAAAGAAATACGGCATTATTGAGAACGTCTCAGACAGGGAGTATGTGAGCAACGGATTCCACTGCCACGTGACGGAGGACATCACTCCGATTCAGAAGCAGGATCTGGAGTACCGCTTCTGGGAGCTGTCAAACGGCGGCAAGATCCAGTATGTGAAGTATCCGATTGCCTACAATACAGACGCCATCCGCACGCTGGTGCGCCGGGCCATGAAGATGGGCTTTTATGAGGGCGTGAACCTGTCTCTGTCCTACTGCGACGACTGCGGCCATGAGGAGCTGAACATGGACGTATGCCCCAAGTGCGGCAGCAGGAATCTGACGAAGATTGACAGAATGAACGGGTATTTAAGCTATTCCCGCGTAAAGGGAGACACCCGGTTAAACGACGCGAAGATGGCGGAGATCGCCGAGCGCAAATCCATGTAAAATCCGGCCGCGCAGGCTGAGGAAAGGGAGAGAGGACGGAACGATGCGTTATCACAATATAACGAAGGACGATATGTTAAACGGTGACGGACTCCGGACAGTCTTATGGGTGGCAGGCTGCTGCCACGGCTGCAAGGGCTGTCAGAATCCCGTTACCTGGGATATAGAAGGAGGCCTTCCCTTTGACGGGGAAGCCAGGGCAGAGCTGTTTGCAGAGCTTGAAAAGCCCTATATTTCCGGCGTGACCTTAAGCGGCGGAGATCCCCTCCATCCGGCCAACCGGGAGGAGACAGGGGCTCTGATGAAGGAGATGAAGGAACGGTTCCCTGATAAGACGATCTGGCTCTACACAGGGTACGACTGGGATCAGGTGAAGGATCTTCCATACATTGGTTTTGCCGACGTGCTGGTAGACGGCCGGTTTGTGGAGGAACTGAAGGACGAGGACGCCTTCTGGCGGGGCAGCACCAACCAGAGAGTCATCGACGTAAAGAAATCCCTGGAGAGCGGAAACGTAACGCTTCACTGCAGATAGCGTCCGCACCATAGAACGAATAGACAGAATGCAGCCTTTGGGCGGCCGGCCGTTTCAGACGGCGCGGCCGCCCTTTTCGCACATAAAAAAGTGAAATCTCGTGACATTCTTCCTGCGAAATGATAAAATAGCAGAGATATTTATGAGTACAGGAAGATGAAAGAGAGGAATCAGGACAGAATGAAGATCAGAATTAAATATTTTACAGATAAAATAGACAGGCTCTGCTATATAGACGGAAAATCAGACTGGATGGATCTGCGGGCTGCCAGGGATGTAGAACTGAAGGCGGGAGAGTTCACCCTGATCCCCCTGGGCGTGGCCATGGAGCTTCCAAAAGGCTATGAGGCCCACGTGGTTCCCAGAAGCAGTACCTTTAAAAACTTCGGCGTGATTCAGACAAACCACATGGGAGTGATTGACGAGACGTACTGCGGAGATAATGATCAATGGTTCTTTCCAGCTTACGCGTTAAGAGATACGGTGATCCATGTAAACGACAGAATCTGCCAGTTCCGCATTATGGAGCACCAGCCGTCCTTCTCCTTCGAGGAGACAGACTGCCTTGGAAATCAGGACAGAGGCGGCCATGGAAGCACAGGAACAAAGTAGAGAAAGCGGCAGAAATGCCGAACTATGCTCTGAAAGAGCGCCAGAGTCTGTAAAGGCAGAAAGGAGGCCTGGATGAAAAGACACAGACTGCTTTGCCGGGTGCTGGCCGCATCAGCGGCAGCCCTTTTGCTGACTGGCTGCGGGGACTCGGAAAAAGCCCGGGAAGCCAGAATGGCAGGTATTGAACAGATGAATCAGGAAAACTATGAGGACGCCATCGCCTCCTTTGATAAGGCTCTGGACGAGGCGGATGGAATTGTAGGCCCGTTTGAGCTGGACGTGCTGAAATACAGGGCCGAGGCAGAGTATCTGACGGAGGACTACCGGGCGGCAGCTCATACCTATGATATTCTGGCGGATGTAGACGGGGAAAAGCGGGAATATTTGTATTATGGAGCTGCGTCCCACGCCCTGGCTGGAGATCTGGACAAGGCGGTGGAGGCTTACGAAAAAGCCCAGAAAGGGGCGTCTGGGGAGAAGAAACAGGATCAGAAAGCCCAGAAACCGGCAGACGGGAAGAAAGAGAATCAGAAACAGGAAGATCAAAAGGATGCAGATGGAACGCAGCAGGAAACCGCTTCCGGCCAGGCTGCCTTGGCTCCGGATCAGAAGTCCATTCATGAGGCCGCCCTTTCCCCGGAGGAGGAGGCAGGCCGCTCTCTGGCCCTGTCGGCCATCGGAAAGGCCTACGAGGATCAGGGACAGTACGAGGAAGCCATGAGCTTTTACGAGGGAGCGGCCGGCTCCGGTCTGACGGCGGATCTGTGCAATCGGATGGGGCTGTGTATGATGGCGGCAGAACAGTACGACGAGGCTCTTTCTTATTTTGAGAAGGGGATGACTCTGCAGGACGAAGTGAAAATGCCGGATTTAAAGTACAACGAGGCGGCTGCCTACGAATACAAAGGCAATTTCGAGAAGGCCCTGGAGCTTTTAAACGCTTATGTATCGGCTTACGGCTCTACGCCTGAGATAGAGAGGGAAATCCTCTTTCTGGAGAGCCGGTAAAAAGAAATCAGGAAAAGGAGTGTGAACATGGCGGAGCTTTACGATATGCGCGAGGAAGAGGAACGTGTGATTCTTGTAGCCGTCAGTACAGGCGACGGGGACGACACGGAGGAGTCGGTGGACGAGCTGGCAGAGCTTGTGAAGACGGCGGGAGCTGTGGCGGCAGACCGGATCATCCAGAATCGTGAACGGGTGCATCCGGGAACCTACCTGGGAAAGGGAAAAATAGAGGAGGTCAGAGAGCGGGTTCTGGCTCTGCAGGCTACAGGCGTTGTCTGTGACGACGAGCTGAGTCCCGCCCAGCTGCGAAATCTGGAGGACGCTCTTCAGACGAAGGTCATGGACAGGACCATGGTGATTCTCGATATTTTTGCCTCCCATGCAGTGACCAGAGAGGGAAAAATCCAGGTGGAGCTGGCCCAGCTGCGCTACCGGGCCGCCAGGCTGGTCGGCCTCAGGAATTCTCTTTCACGTCTGGGAGGAGGAATCGGAACGAGAGGACCGGGAGAGAAGAAGCTGGAGTCTGACAGGCGTCTGATTCATGAGAGAATCGGGCAGCTGAAGGCAGAACTGGAGGACGTAAAACGCCACAGGGAGGTGGCCAGACAGCAGAGAGACAGAGACTGCACCGTGTCGGCGGCCATTGTGGGCTACACCAACGCAGGCAAGTCCACGCTGCTCAATTATCTGACCGACGCAGGGATTCTGGCGGAGGACAAGCTGTTCGCCACTCTGGACCCCACTACCAGGATGCTGAAGCTTCCCAGCGGCCAGAATATTCTTCTGACGGATACGGTGGGCTTTATCAGAAAGCTGCCTCACAACCTGATTGAGGCCTTTAAGAGCACTCTGGAGGAGGCCCGCTACAGCGATATCATCCTCCATGTGGCGGACGTGTCCAATCCACAGCTGGACACGCAGATCCACATCGTGTACGAGACGCTGCGCCAGCTGGAAATCAGGGATAAAACCATTGTCACTGTATTCAACAAGATGGATAAGCTGACAGGGGATGTGATTTTAAGGGATTTCAGCTCTGACTTTCAGGTGAAAATTTCCGCTAAGACAGGGGAGGGAATCCCGGATCTGTTAGAGACGCTGGAAGGAATCTTAAGAAGCCGCAGAGTGTATCTGAACAAGGTATTTTCTTATGGGGAGGCCGGGAAGATCCAGTCCATCAGAAAGTACGGAGAGCTTCTGAAGGAGGAGTATACAGAGGCAGGAATCCAGGTGGAGGCCTACGTTCCGGCAGAGATCTACGGAAGCCTGATGTAGCGGAAAATTGTGAAAAAAACAACGACAAAGCACAATATCTGGTTTTTATTAAAAACACAAGTATAGATATTGTGCTTTTTTGCGCCATTTGCTATAATGGAGTCTGTACCCGCCCAGCGGGGTTCTGGAAAGGAGAAGGCAGTATGATTAGTGTGATTAAGCGTGATAAAGAGACAGTCGGTTTTCAGCTGACAAAGCTGACAGCTTCCATAGAAAAGGCTCTGCAGGCAGCAGGAAACGTGTGCAGCCAGGAGATATCAGAGCTTTTATCGCTCCGGACGACGGCAGATTTCCAGCCGAAGATCTGCGAGGGAGAGCTGAGAACGGAGGAGATCAAGGCCAGCGCGGCCCGCGTACTGGAGCAGGCAGGCTATACAGAGGCGGCCGGAGCATACCTTTCATATAAAAAAGAGAAGAACAGCGCAGAGGAAAAGAAGAATACCCTGTTAGATTATAAGGACGTAGTAAACAGCTACGTGAAGGTGGAGGACTGGAGAGTAAAGGAGAATTCTACCGTCACCTACTCTGTCGGCGGCCTGATTCTCAGCAATTCCGGCGCGGTGACGGCCAATTACTGGCTGTCTGAGATCTATGATTCCGAGATTGCGGAGGCCCACCGGAATGCGGACATCCACCTTCACGACCTGTCCATGCTGACGGGGTACTGTGCGGGGTGGTCCTTAAAGCAGCTGCTGTTAGAGGGACTGGGAGGCATTACGGGAAAGATTACCTCCTCACCGGCCAGACACCTTTCCGTACTCTGCAACCAGATGGTAAATTTCCTGGGCATCATGCAGAATGAGTGGGCGGGAGCGCAGGCCTTTTCCTCCTTTGACACCTATCTGGCTCCCTTTGTCAAGGCAGATCACCTGTCCTACGACGCGGTGAAAAAGTGCATTGAATCCTTTATCTACGGCGTCAACACGCCGAGCCGCTGGGGAACCCAGGCTCCCTTCTCCAACATTACCCTGGACTGGACGGTTCCGGACGACATGGCTGAGATGAACGCCATTGTAGGCGGAAAGGAGATGGATTTCAAGTACAAGGACTGCAAAGAGGAGATGGATCTCATCAACAGGGCCTTTATTGAGACCATGATCGAGGGAGATGCCAACGGAAGAGGCTTCCAGTACCCGATTCCTACCTATTCTATTACAAAGGATTTTGACTGGTCCGATACGGAGAATAACCGGCTGCTGTTTGAGATGACCTCCAAATACGGCACGCCCTATTTTTCTAATTACATAAACAGCGACATGCAGCCCAGCGACGTCCGCAGCATGTGCTGCCGTCTGAGGCTGGATCTGCGGGAGCTGCGCAGAAAGACAGGAGGATTCTTCGGATCCGGGGAGAGCACGGGATCCGTAGGCGTAGTGACCATCAATATGCCGAGAATCGCGTACCTGGCCTCCGATGAGAAGGATTTCTTTGCGCGCCTGGATCACATGATGGATGTGTCGGCCCGCTCCTTAAAGATTAAGAGAACTGTGATTACAAAGCTTCTGGACAACGGTCTCTACCCCTACACCAAGCGGTATCTGGGAACCTTTGAGAACCATTTTTCCACCATCGGTCTGATAGGCATGAACGAGGCCGGCTTAAACGCCCGCTGGCTCAGGATGGATATGACTCACAGAGAGACACAGGAATTTACGAAGAAGGTATTAAACCACATGAGAGAGCGGCTGTCGGATTACCAGGAACTGTACGGAGACCTCTACAACCTGGAGGCCACCCCGGCAGAGTCCACCTCCTACCGTCTGGCCAAGCACGACAGAAAGCGTTATCCTGATATTATCACGGCGGGAGAGCCGGGGGAGACGCCTTACTACACCAACAGCTCCCATCTTCCGGTGGGGTACACGGAGGATATTTTCGACGCTCTCGATATTCAGGACGAGCTGCAGACGCTCTACACGTCTGGAACCGTATTCCACGCCTTCCTGGGCGAGAAGCTGCCTGACTGGCAGGCTGCGGCCCGGCTGGTGAGAACCATTGCGGAAAATTACAAGCTGCCCTATTACACCTTATCGCCTACGTACTCCATCTGCAGGGAGCACGGCTACCTGGCGGGAGAGCATTTTACCTGCCCGATCTGCGGAAAGAAGGCAGAGGTTTACAGCCGCATTACCGGCTACTACCGCCCGGTGCAGAACTGGAACGAGGGAAAGTCCCAGGAGTACAAGGACAGAAAGACCTACTGCATGGAGAATTCCAGATTAAAGGACGGCAGGGAGCTTTCTGAGGGGCTGGAGACAGAGAAAAAGACAGTGAAGGAGAACAGGGAGGCGCCCAGAAAGGGGATGGGGGCCAAAGCAGGGGTTTATCTGTTCACCACCAAGACCTGCCCCAACTGCCGGATTGCCAAAGAGTGCCTGAAGGGAACGGATTATACGGTAGTGGATGCGGAGGAGAATCCGGATATGTCCAGCCGGTTCGGCATTATGCAGGCGCCGACCCTTGTGCTGGTGGGAAAAGACGGGGAGATTAAGAAGTTTGTCAACGCGTCCAACATCAGAAAGTTTGCGGAAGAGCATAAATAAAAGAGTTATTTAAAATTATGATCTGTCTAAAACGGCCGGACTCTGTCCGGCCGGTAAATGTATTGGGAGGAAGTTTATGAAAAAACTGGAGGAGAGGTATCTGGAACGGCTGGCGGAGCTGTATCCTACCATCGCGGCGGCGTCTACTGAGGTGATTAATCTGGAGGCAATTTTAAATCTTCCGAAGGGAACGGAGCACTTTTTGACGGACGTTCACGGGGAATACGAGGCCTTTTCCCATGTGCTGAAAAACGGTTCCGGATCTGTCAGAAGGAAGATTGACGATGTGTTCGGCCACACCCTGAGCCGGCAGGACAAACAGACCCTGGCCACGCTGATCTATTATCCATGGGAGAAGATGGAGCGGATCCTTAAAAAGGAGGAAAATCCGGAGGACTGGTATAAGATTACCCTGTACCGTCTGATCGAGGTGTGCCGGAGAGCTTCCAGCAAGTATACCCGATCCAAGGTGAGGAAGGCTCTTCCCAGGGAATTTGCCTATGTCATGGAGGAGCTGATCACCGAGCGGGAGGAGCTGGCGGACAAGGAATCCTACTATGGGGCCATTGTGGAAACCATTATCCGGGTGGGACGGGCCAAGCAGTTTATCGCGGCCATGTGCGAGCTGATTCAGAGGCTGACCGTCGATCACCTGCACATCGTGGGGGATATTTTCGACAGGGGCCCGGGACCGCACATTATCATGGACAAGCTGATGACCTACCACTCGGTGGACATTCAGTGGGGAAACCATGACGTGCTGTGGATGGGCGCGGCGGCAGGCCAGATCTGCTGCATTGCCAATGTGATACGAATCTGCGCCAGATACGGAAATCTGGATATTTTGGAGGACGGCTACGGCATCAACCTGCTCCCCTTAGCCACCTTTGCCATGAACGTTTACGCGGAGGATCCATGCGCCTGCTTTGCCTTAAAGGGAACGAATACTTACGCCCAGCAGGAGCGGGAGATAAATCTGAAAATGCACAAGGCTATCTCTGTGATCCAGTTTAAGGCGGAGGGACAGATCAGCAGAAAGCATCCGGAATTCGGCCTGGAAGGCAGAAATCTGCTCCACCGGATCGATTACGAAAAGGGAACCATTGATCTGAATGGCACAGAATACCAGCTTCTGGACAAAAATTTCCCGACCGTGGATCCGGCGGATCCCTACTCTTTCACAGACCAGGAGGCGGAGATCATGGAACGGCTCTCCAAGGCCTTTATGGGCTGCGAGAAGCTTCAGCGTCACATGAAGTTTCTGCTGGCCAAGGGAAGCCTTTACAAGGTGTACAATAACAACCTCCTCTACCACGGCTGCGTTCCCCTCAATGAGGACGGAACCCTGAAATCGGTGGAAATCTACGGAAAAAAGTACCGTGGAAGAGCTCTCTACGACGCCCTTGACAACTATGTGAGAAAGGGCTTTGTGGCGGTGGACAGAGCAGAGCGGGAGAAGGGCAGGGATCTGATGTGGTATATCTGGCTCAGCGAGAATTCTCCTCTGTTTGGAAAGGATAAGATGGCTACCTTTGAGCGGTATTTCCTGGCGGAGAAGGAGACTCACAAGGAGGTAAAAAACCCCTACTACCGCTTCCTGGAAAACGAGGAGGTCATTGACCGGATTTTGCGGGAGTTCGGCCTGGAGCCGGAGGGCGCCCACATTATCAACGGCCATGTGCCGGTGAAGACGAAGGACGGGGAAAGCCCCATTAAGTGCGGCGGAAAGCTTCTGGTCATTGACGGCGGCTTTTCAAGAGCCTACCAGGAGGAGACGGGGATTGCCGGATATACCCTGATCTACAATTCCTATGGCCTCATTCTGGCAGCCCATAAGCCCTTTGAGTCCACAGAGTCCGCCATTGAAAACGAGAGCGATATCCACTCGGAGAGCACCATGGTGAAATGGGTGGCCAAGAGGAAGCGGGTGGGCGACACAGACGCAGGCAGGGAGCTGCGGGAGAAGATCCGGGATCTGGAAGGACTGTTAGAAGCCTACTACAGCGGAGCTATTGCAGAGAAATTCACAGGTTAGCCTGGGATGTGCTGGCGCCAGGGCAGAAGCAGGGGAATTAAAATTTAAAAAATTTATTAAAAGTATTAAAAAATATAAGTTTATTAAATAATAAAAGTGTGATATAAACAGTTCATGGCTGCATAGCAGGAGATGAAACGAGGGAGAAAAGGGGATACGCTATGAATCTGAAGGAACAAACCTATGTCTGCGTACTGGCAGAGTGCGGCAACATCACAAAGGCGGCGGAGCGGCTGTTTATTTCCCAGCCTGCGCTGAGCATTTATATCAGCACGCTGGAGAAAAATCTGGGCGTCCACCTGTTTGACCGCTCGGGAAAGCGTTTTACCCTGACCTGGGCAGGGGAGATGTACGTGGAAAAGGCCAGAAAGATGCTGGACTTGAAGGCAGAGTTTGACGAGGGTCTGGCGGAGATTACCGGAGAGCGGGCAGGGCGGCTTCGGATTGGAGTCCAGCTTCGGCGCGAGACCTGGCTGATCCCGCCGGTGTTAGCGCGGTTTAAGAGCGAATATCCCAGAATTCAGGTAGTTATTCAGGAGGGCAACCATAAGGAGCTGATGCAGATGTTCAATGCCTATGAGCTGGATCTGGTTCTGATGAACGGGGCGGACGTTAAGGGCGGTATGCAGGCTCAGGAACTGTTTTCGGAGGAGCTGTTAATCGCAGTTCCCCAGCTTTCTCCCCTGAACGAGAAGGCTGTCTGGGCGGAGGGATCCCGCTATCGGTATCTCGATTTGAAATGGCTGAACGGCCAGAACGTCATTCTGCCCTATCCGGGGCAGAGCCTCCGGGCTGATGTGGAAGCTGTGCTGAAAAGCGAGGGAATTACCTTGGGCCGGATTGAGACCATCCGAAATATTGAGATGGCTATGCAGATGGTGGCGGAAGGCCTGGGAATCGGCTTTAACCGGGAATATTACGCCATGAATATGAAGTATAGAAAGAGAGTCAATTATTACACGATGGGGGCCACGGCTCCCAAGACGGCCTTTGTGGCCGGCTACAGAAAGGATATCCATGTGACGGAGCCCATGCAGAGGTTTATCGCGCTGTGCCGGCAGCAGGCCTACACAGAGTGGGAGAGCCTGGCTCAATAGATTATAAGTTTTTTAAATAGTCAAATTAAAAAAAGTGAATTATACAGAAACCTCCTTTACCGGTATACTGAAAGCACGAAAGCGAATCCGGAAAAGGAGGTTTTTATGATGGATAAAAAGGGGATGTACGCCTGTATTGACAGTAAGGCGCTGGAGCTTACAGAGATGGCTGACGATATTTTCGACCATCCGGAGCTGGGCCTGTCTGAATTCAGGGCGTCCGGGCTTCTGACAAGCTGGCTGGAGAAGGAAGGCTTCCAGGTGGAAAAGGGAGTCGGCGGCCTGGAGACGGCCTTTAAGGCTGTCTTCAAAAAAGGCGAGGGCGGTCCGAATATCGGACTTCTCTGCGAGTATGACGCGCTTCCAGGCATTGGACATGCCTGCGGCCATCACATGCAGGGACCGTCTATTTTAGGAGCGGCGGCAGCTCTTAAAAACGCTGGGCCAGATGGAAACTACACCATTACAGTGTACGGAACTCCGGCAGAGGAGAGCGTCAGCGGAAAAATTCTGATGATTAAGAATGGAGTGAATTTTGAGGAGCTGGACGTGGCGTTAATGATGCACGGAAACGGATGTACCCAGGTAGACGTAAAATCCCTGGCTCTTTCCAAGTTCAAGGTTATCTACCACGGAGTCAGCGCCCATGCGGCCGTTAAGCCTGAAAAGGGCAGAAGCGCATTGGACGGACTGATTTTAGCGTTCCAGGGAATCGAGTTCCTGCGGGAGCACGTGGCGGACGATGTGAAAATGCACTACACAGTCGTAGGCTGCGGAGGAACTCCGGCTAACATTGTGCCGGAGACGGCAGAGGCCAGCTTCTATGTCCGCTCCTACAACAGAACGTACCTGAACACAGTCATCGAGCGGTTCAAAAAGGTGCTTCAGGGCGCAGCCATGATGACTGAGACAGAGGTGGAGATCATTGAAGAAAAGGGAATTGACAGCAAGATCCCATGCCTGAAGCTGAACGACCTGATTATGGCCAACGCAGAGGCAGTGAACGCTCCCCGCATCCGCGCTCCGAGAGAGAAGACCGGATCCACAGACTTTGGAAATATTATGCACCGGGTGCCGGGCTCCTGCATCCGCGTGGCCTTTGTAGAGGAAGGCGCAGCCTCCCACTCTCAGGACTTTGTAAATGCAGGAAAGACAGAGGAGGCTCACCAGGCAGTTGTTTACGGAGCTAAGATTCTGGCAGGAACAGCGGCAGACCTGATTGCAGATCCGAAGCTTCTGGCAGAGGTGAAGGAAGAGTTCCAGACACGAAAGAAACAGGAAAGTTCTATCTAAGGAAGAGAGGCATACCATGAGCGAAAAGACAAAAAAACCCTTTAAAATGCCCCATACCTTCGTAATTATTTTTACGATTATTCTGGCGGCAGTAGCCTTAACCTGGATTATCCCGGCAGGCCAGTATGTGAGATTTGAGAATGCCCAGGGAATCGAGGTTATCGATCCAAACCAGTTTAACTACATTGACAGGACTCCGGTAAATCCGTTTTTAATTCCCCTTTACATTGTAAAGGCCTTTATTAAGCAGATTGACCTGATGCTCGTTATCCTGTTTGCAGGCGGCGCCTTCCACATGATTACTCAGACAGGAGCGCTTCACGCAATCGTGGCAAAGTTAGCGAAGGCGTTCTCTAACCGTCTGTACATTTTCATTCCGCTGCTTACCCTTGTATTCGGACTGATCTGTACCACACAGGGCGTTAACCTCTTTATCGCCTTTGCGCCGATTATGGTTATGTTAGCCATGGCCATGGGACTGGACTCCATCACAGGAGCTTCCATTATCCTGCTGGGAGGAGCGGTAGGCTTTTCCACAGGCCCGTTAAATATTAACACAACGATTGTAGCCCAGAAGATTGCGGAGCTTCCGCTCTACTCTGGAATCGGATACCGTTTTGTCTGCTTCGGCGTATTTTACGTAGTGACAAACATCTACCTGATCCGCTACGCCATGAAGATTCACAAGAATCCTGAGTTAAGCCCAATGTACGATCTGGATAAGCAGAGCGAGTTCAAGGACGGCGCTGATCTGGAATCCTTTGGAACGATGAATCTCAGAAAGTCCCTGATCATGATCGCATTCTTTGCAGCCCTGATTGCTATTGTATACGGCGGCGTAAAGCTGGACTGGGATATGGAAGAGACAGCGGCCATGTTCTTAGGCCTCGCGTTAGTGGCAGGCGTAATCGCAGGCTTTAACCCATCCAAGATTTCCAAGGACTTCCTGGACGGCTGCAAGAAGATGCTGGGCGCAGCCTTTATCATCGGTATGGCCACAGCCATTGGAACGATTATGAAGTCTGGAAATATCATTGATACAGTTGTTCACGCTCTGGCAGGCGGACTTTCCAATGTGCCGAGCATCCTTCAGGCTCCGGCCATGCTGCTGGCAAACACAATTATCAACGTATTCCTTACATCAGGAAGCGGCCAGGCAGCGGCAGTTATGCCGATTATGACTCCGCTCTCCGACCTGATCGGCGTGACAAGACAGACAGCTGTCTTAGCCTTCAACTTTGGAGACGGATTCTGCAACTACGTGCTTCCGACCTCCACTGCCCTGATGGGAATTATCGGCGCCGCCAATATTCCTTATGACAGATGGATGAAGTTCATGTGGAAACTGTTCCTCATCTGGTTAGGCGTAGGAACGGTACTCTTAATGATTGCCCAGGTAATGCACTACGGTCCAATGTAGGCTCGATCCTGGCAGGACAGACAGAGAATCTGTCCCAAACCCTGAAACCCATAACCAACAATAATCCTTATGAAAATAGCGCCGCTCAGGCGGCAAAAAGGAGAAGCTTAGATTCCGGGTAAGCTTCTCCTTTTTGCATAAATACAACTTTTTTGTCAATTCAACGCATTAATGCGTTATTCTGCTTGTGTTTTCGCGTAATCTGTAGTAAACTGTCTGCAAAGGTATTATATAAAAGGAGAAAATGGAAATGGAAAGAGAAAAGTTTTCATCGCGTCTGGGATTTATTCTGATTTCTGCCGGATGCGCCATTGGACTGGGAAACGTCTGGAGATTCCCATATATTGTAGGACAGTACGGCGGAGCCGCCTTCGTTCTGATCTATGTGGCTTTCCTGCTTCTGTTAGGACTTCCCATCATTGTCATGGAGTTCGCAGTGGGACGGGCCAGCCAGAAGAGCGTGGCGTTATCCTTTGACGTCTTAGAGCCCAAGGGAAGCAAGTGGCATATTCAGAAGTGGTTCGGCATGGCAGGAAATTACATTTTGATGATGTTTTATACAACGGTAGCCGGATGGCTGGTATACTACTTTATTAAGATGGCCAAGGGCGATTTCGTCGGCCTGGATCCGGCCGGCGTATCGGAGCAGTTTTCCTCTATGATGGCCAATCCGGCGATTAATGTGGGATTTATGGCCCTCGTGGTAGTCGTATGCTTTGGAGTCTGCGCTATGGGCCTTCAGGGCGGCGTGGAGAAGGTAACGAAGATTATGATGGTAGTGCTTCTGGCCCTGATGGTGGTACTGGCGTGCAATTCCATTATGATGGAAAACAGCGGTCCGGGACTGGAGTTCTACTTAAAGCCTGACTTTGGAAAAATCAAGGAGGCCGGAATCGGGGAGGTGGTGTTCGCCGCTCTGGGCCAGTCCTTCTTTACCCTGAGTATTGGTATCGGAGCGCTGGCGATTTTCGGAAGCTATATCGGCAAGGAGAGAAGGCTGACAGGAGAGGCAGTCAGCGTTATGATTCTCGACACGTCCGTAGCTTTCATGGCCGGACTGATCATTTTCCCGGCCTGCTTTGCCTACGGGATCGAGGCGGGACAGGGACCGTCCCTGATTTTCGTGACGCTCCCCAATGTATTCAATAACATGGCAGGAGGAAGATTCTGGGGAAGCCTGTTCTTCGTATTTATGTCCTTTGCGGCAGGCTCTACGGTGATCGCGGTGTTCCAGAATATCGTGTCCTTCGCCACAGACCTGACAGGCTGTTCTGTCAAGAAGGCAGTTGCCGTCAATCTGGTAGTGATTATTCTGCTTTCACTGCCGTGTGCGCTGGGATTCAATGTGTTAAGCGGAATTACCCCCTTTGGACCAGGCTCCACCATCATGGATCTGGAGGACTTTATTGTGAGCAACAACCTGCTTCCGTTAGGCAGTCTGGTTTACCTGGCGTTCTGTACAAGCCGTTACGGCTGGGGCTTTAAGAAGTTCTTAGCTGAGGCGGACGAGGGAAGGGGAATCAAATTCCCGGCGTGGGCCAGAATTTATATTTCCTACGGAATTCCGGTAATTGTACTGTATATCTTCATTCAGGGATATTGGGCAAAATTTGCGCCGATGTTTATGAAATAGGAGAGAGGGAAGAAAGAAATGTTTTCCTGTTCCACTGAAAGGCACTGGAAAACATTTCTTCTTCCCTTTTTTGGTATGAGCCGCTGGAACATTTCTTCCTTTTCTTTGCTGTGGGGGGCGCAGCCAGGAAGGGATTTGTCCTTTTACTGTGCCGGCGTTATCCTTCAGAACTGAAAAGGGATAGCCAAGTCAGCCTGCATATGGTAAGATGGACGAAAGGGGGAAAATAGTATGGATCAGAGATATCACAGAGGGAAGCTGATACTGATAGTCTGCACCTTCTGTTTTTGTTTATTGACAGCCTATTCGTTCGGAAGATTTGAAACGAACTTTTCTGAAATGGAGATGGAGAAGAGCCAGGAAGAACTGAAAAAATCGGCGGAGGTGGAAGCGAAATTTGTACAGAATCGATATGAAAATATGATCGTTTCCCTGGAAGCTCTGGCAGAAAATCTGCAGGGCTTTTCTCTTTCACAGGAAGAGGAGGTTCTCAGGCAGCTGTCGTTTCTGGCAGAGGTAGGGCGCTTCAGCTATGTAGGCGTCAGCGACCAGGAGGGCAATATTATAGACTCCGCCGGGCAGAAGGCGAACATACAGGGACGCGATTATTTTCAGGAAGCCATGGCGGGAAAAACGGTGATCTCAGATGTGATGGAATCGAAAGTCAGAGGCGGGAAAGCGATACAGGTGATGGCTCTTCCGATTATGGAGCATGACGGTCCCAGGGGAATTGTATTTGGGATTCTCAATATTGACTCTATGGATGAAATTTTAGAGGGGGAGACAGGCAGCGATATAGACATTCAGATTATCGATTCCCAGGGAAATTACATTCTGAGGAAGAAGAAAGGCCCTCTTGCCAAGAAAAATGCGTGGGATGAATTCGAAGAGTATGAATTTATTGAAGGAAACGAGGAGGAAATCAGGGAAAATATCAAGGCTCAGAAGGCGGGAAACCTCATTTTCAAGATGGGTGAGGAGGAGCAGTTTGGCTATTACATGCCTATGGGGCTTCGGGGCTACTACATCTGCTCGATTGTAAACGGAGAGAAGCTGAGACAGTGGCAGAAGCAGGTGAATGCAGAAGCCAGCCAAATGATGCTGCTGATGACAGCGGCCTTTTTCACATTGGGAATCGGGCTGTACCTGTACAATAAAAAGATGCAGGAGGAGCTGAGGAGATCCCACGCGGAGGCTGTGAGCAGCGAGGAAATGATGGGAATCGCTATCAAGGAGTCCTCCCAGGTTGTGTTTGAATACAGCATTCAGACAGGGATTTTGAGGAAAAAGGCAGGTGTATCGTTTCCTCTGTTTTCCGGATCCGGCACAGAGGCAAAGGTAAAAGCCGTTCTGGACAGGGGAATTCTGGCAGAGGAGTCCGTTCCGGTGTTTCTGGAGCTGTTTGAAACCATAAAAACAGAGGAAAGCGTGGAGGGAATTTTCAAAGCAGAAGAAGACGGCTGCGTGAAGTGGTATCGGATTCTCATGAAAAATATTTATGACGAGAATCATGATCTGCTGAATACGGTGGGAATCGTGGACGACGTGACAGAGAAGAAGGTGCAGGAGGAGCTGCTGGAAATCGGAGAGAAGGAGAAGAAGGCTCTTCAAAAGCAGGCGGAGCGGGACGGCCTGACACAGCTTTACAATGCGGCTGCCGTGAAAGCAAAGGTACAAGAGCTGCTGGAACACACGGCTCCTGATTCAGACTGCCACCTGTTCGTACTGCTGGATTTAGATAATTTCAAACAGATCAACGATACCTTTGGCCATCAGTATGGGGATCAGGTGTTGAAAGAAGTGGCGGATGTGCTGAGGAAGACTTTTCGCAGAGACGATATTCTGGGGCGGTTAGGAGGGGACGAATTTGTGTTCCTGCTTCGAAGTGTGCCAGGCTTTCAGGTGATGGAACCGATCTTCACAAAATTGTGCCGCCAGCTTCAGAAGACGTACACGAAAGACGGAAAGTCTGTGACGATTTCCGCTTCGCTGGGCGTAGCCTGCGCGCCGGGCCAGGGCAGTACCTTCACAGAGCTTTACAGCAAGTCGGATCAGGCGCTGTATGAGGTGAAAAATCAGCTTAAAAACGGATATCGTTTATATGGAAATTAAGAAAAAGCGCAGTGAGCGGGTATGATACCTTGCTCACTGTATTTGTTTTTATTGCCGTTTATCGGAGAAGCGATGGAGTATTTCTGTAAATGTAAAAAATCTGTCAAGAAATGTGCAGAAATGCAAAGATTTGATATTGTTTCTGTACAAAGTAAAATGATGGTAAAATGAATGGTAAAATTCTGATTTTCAATTGAATATTTAGAATTTTATAGTAAAATGACACTTGTTTGGATGAAAAATAATGAGCAAGGATCAATGATTTAGAGGAGAATACCATGAAAAATTATAAGCTTCTGACACCGGGACCGCTGACAACCACAGATACCGTAAAACAGGTCATGATGTTTGACCACTGTACCTGGGATGACGACTATAAGCAGATTACGCAGGAAATCAGAAAAAATCTTTTAAAGCTGGCCCATGTGGACGAAAAGGAGTACACGGCTGTCCTGATGCAGGGATCGGGAAGCTTCGGCGTGGAGAGCGTGCTGAGCAGCGTGGTTCCCGAGGATGGCGCGGTCCTGCTGTTAAGCAACGGCGCTTACGGAGAGCGGGCCGCTAAGATGTGCGGATACCACAAAATTCCATGTATTCATGTGACCCAGGAATATAATCGGACCCCGGATCCTGGAAAGGCGGAGGAGGCCCTTAAAAGCCATCCTGAAATTACGCATGTGATGATGATTCACAGCGAGACTACCAGCGGAATTTTAAATGACATAAAAACCATTGGAGAGCTGGCTCATACCTATGGGAAAACCTTTATTGTAGACGCCATGTCAAGCTTTGCAGGCGTGGATATTCCCATGAAGGACTGGCAGATTGACTTCCTGATAAGCTCCGCTAACAAGTGTATACAGGGAGTTCCCGGCTTTTCCTTTATTATCGCTGACAGAAGCCTTTTGATGGAGACAAAGGGCAGGGCCAGAAGCCTCTGCCTGGATCTGTACGATCAGTGGGCAGGCATGGAGAAGGACGGAAAATGGCGTTACACCTCTCCGACGCACGTAGTTCTGGCTTTTGCACAGGCGATGAGAGAGCTGGAGGCAGAGGGAGGCATCCCTGCCAGACATGCCCGCTATCAGAGGAATATGGACGTTTTAGTGAACAATTTTGAGGAGCTGGGCTTTAAGCTCTACGTGGACAAGACATGGCAGGGGCCGATCATTGCCACCTTCCTCTATCCGGAGGGCAGGAAGTTTGACTTTCAGGATATGTACTGTTACATCAAGGACAGAGGCTACGCCATTTATCCAGGCAAGCTGACAGATGCGGATACCTTCCGAATCGGCGTGATTGGAGAAATCTATGAGGAAGACATTGAAAAGCTGACAGAGATTATGCGGGAATATATGGCTCAGGCTTAAAAGGGAGGAACGGATGATGAAGATAGAAGGCGTAATTTTCGACTGGGCGGGAACCACGGTAGACTACGGCTGCTTTGCCCCTGTGAGAGCGTTTGCAGAGATTTTCAGGGAGTACGGCATAGAAGCGACTATGGAAGAGACGAGAAAGCCTATGGGAATACTGAAATGGGATCACATTAAGACCATGCTTTCCATGGAGCGCATAAACGAAGCGTGGATCCGCGTGCACGGCCGCCCCTGGACAGACCGGGATGTGGACGAGATGCACGACAAATTTGCTGAAAAGCTTATGGGGATTCTCCATGAGTATACCCAGGTGAAGCCATTTGTAAAAGAGGCGGTGAAGGAGCTCAGAAGGCGGAATATCAAGATTGGATCCACCACCGGATACACAGACGCCATGATGGAGATTGTGGTTCCCAGAGCGGCTGAAAACGGCTACGCGCCGGATTTCTGGATTTCCCCCAACAGCGTGGGAAACATGGGACGTCCCTATCCCTACATGATATTTGAAAATATGAGGCAGCTGAAGCTGTCCGACGTCCGCCGTGTGATCAAGGTGGGGGACACGGTTTCCGACGTGAAGGAAGGCGTCTGCGCGGGAGTGATTTCTGTGGGCGTGCTGGAGGGAAGCTCTGAGCTGGGATACTCCGAGGAGGAGTACGGCGCTCTCACGGAGGCAGAGAAAAAGACTGCAAAAGAGAAGGCGTCAGAGAAATTTAAGGAGGCGGGAGCCGATTATGTGATCGACCACATGGGGCAGCTGGCGTCTCTCATTGACAGGCTGGAGAATTAAAGCAGAGTTGATAAAGGCAGAGGAAAAGCCAAGTTACAAGAAAATCCTGGCAGAAATGAAAAGAATTTAAAATTTTTCTGTAATTTTAGTATCCTTATCCATGATTTAATGGTAGAATAATAAAATGAACAGGAGGTGCTGCATATGAAAATGATCATTGCAATTATCGGAAGCGAAGACGCGGACGATTTAGTGTACGAATTGAACCAGAATTCTTTTTTTGTTACAAAGCTCTCCACTATGGGCGGTTTTTTGAAAAAGAAAAGCACAACTCTTATGCTGGGTGTTGACGACGCCAGAGTCAGCGAGGCCATTGCTATTATCAAGAAGATGTCCGGACAGAGGGAGCAGCTGGTCTATACTCCGCCGACCATGGCTGGAAACTGCTGTCCAACTGTCAATATGACTGTTCCCATGAACATGAAGGTAGGAGGCTCCACCGTATTTGTGTTAAATGTGGAGAATTTCCAGAAGTTTTAAAAAGCTGAATTGAAGCAATTAAATCTAAAAAACTGAAAACTGAAAAGCAGAAGCCAAAAGCCGCTGCTCTGGAAATGAAATATTTCCAGGGCGGCGGCTTATTATATAGAGATGGAGACAGAAGAAAGAAAAGATCTATTATAGATATTATCCATATATAGACAATATCATTAAAAATAACAATTCGTGTTTAGAGAATATTTTTGGCATAATTAGTTTATACAAATCAGAAAAAGAGGTAAAACAGGTGATTAAAATAGAGCGCGTAAATCATTCGTTTCAAGATACGCAGGTTTTAAAAGATATTGACTTGACGATTCATGACAACGAGATATTTGGACTGGTGGGGCCCAGCGGAGTCGGGAAATCCACACTGCTCAACTGCCTGGCCGGGCTGGAAAAATATCAGTCGGGAAGTATCAGCGTAGACGGAGTTAAGCTGGAAACTCTGAATGAGATCCAGATGAGGCAGTTCAGAAGAAATATGGGCATGATTTTTCAGAATTTCTCTCTGATCGGCCGCAAGGACGTGTTCCACAATATTGCGCTTCCTATGGAGTGCTGGAAATATTCAAAGGCAGAGATTAAAAGCCGGGTGGATGAGTTGGCGGAACTGACAGGGATACAGGACAAACTGAAGAGCCGCCCAGACGAGCTAAGCGGAGGACAGAAGCAGCGTGTGGCGATTGCAAGGGCTCTGTCTATGAATCCCAAATATCTTTTCTGCGATGAGTGTACATCCGCGCTAGATCCCAGATCCACGGCGGCAATTCTGGAGCTTCTGAAGGATCTTCAGGAAAAATTCAATATAACCATTATTGTGGTAACACATGAAATGTCGGTGGTTCAAAGCATTTGCAGCCGCATGGCGATTCTTGACGGAGGCTGTGTGTCTCTGACAGGAGAGGTGCAGGAAATTTTTGAAAATAAGCCGGAGCAGCTGAAACGGTTAATTGGCTTAGATGACAGAAAAATTTCTGTTACCATGGATGTAGAAGAGTTTGCAAAAATTAAGAAATATTTGAATGACATCCAGATAGAGTACAAGGTGGTAGGGGGGATGTAGATGCTGGAATTGGTTCAGATGTTGGAAAAATCGAATTTAATACGATACCTGCCAACGGTAATTCTCCCAGCGATTGGGGACACGCTTGAAATGGTGCTTGTATCAGCGGTTCTGTCTATCTGTCTGGGAATGATGTTCGGTATTGTGCTGGTGATAACGGCTGATAACGGACTTTCACCTCATCCATTTTTCAATAATATACTGGGCAAGATTACGGATATTGTCCGTTCCTTTCCAATGATGATTTTGATCGTGGCTATTGCGCCTATTACTAGATTTTTTATTGGAACCACCATTGGAGTTAAGGCTGCAATTTTTGCTATCACTTTAGGCAGTACTCCATTTGCTACCAGAATGACAGAAAATGCCTTAAATACAGTGGATCCTCAGCTGATTAAAATGGCGAAGTCGATTGGAGCTTCCAATCTTCAGATTGTGTTTAAGGTTATGCTGGTGGAAGCGCTGCCAGCTCTGATTTCCAATTTTACAATTATGATCATCAATATGCTGAATACGTCCGCTATGGCGGGAGCTGTGGGAGCAGGAGGATTGGGAGCAGTGGCTCTGTCTTACGGATATCAGCGTTTCGATTATATGATCATGTATTTTATTGTCGTCATTTTGGTATTTCTTGTTATGCTGGTTCAGGGAATCGGAAACAAGTTATATAAACTAACAAAGTAGGATTTAAGCAGGAGGAAAAGAGATGAAAAAGAAGGTATTAGGTGTATTGACTGCTGTTATGATAGCGGGAACTCTGACTGCGGGCTGTGCAGAAAGAACCTCAGAGTTTAAGACAGAAGCTGAAAAAGAGAGTGCCAGGACAGAAGAAGAGACTGCAGAAGAAGAGCAGGCAGGGGAGAAAAAAGCAGACGAGGACAAGGTGATAAGAATTGCGGGTACGGCATCTGTATCGCAGGTCTTCTATGAAGCGTTTAAGGACAAGTATGAGGCCCAGGGCTATCAGACAGAGTTTATTCCATTTGATTCTAATCCAGTATGTCTGGAAGCCTGTGCCAGTGGAGAAGTAGACGTATCATTAGGACAGCAGAAAAAGTTTGTGGAAAGCTTTAATGAGAACAGTGGGGGCGATCTGGCTATGGTGAAGCCATACGGGATGTACACGGGAATCGGCTTGTATTCTAATGAGTATACTTCTGTAGAAGAGATACCAGACGGTTCACAGATTGCAGTTATGAACGACGCATCTAATGAAGATGTGGCTCTGAGAATCTTAGAGGATGCAGATCTGATTAAAATTTCAGAAGACGTGGAGCTGGCGACTGTGGCAGACATTGTGGAAAATCCTAAAAATCTGGAAATTATAGAGATGGAGCAGGCTCAGACTGTTACCGCGCTGGAGGATATGGCTGCCGCCTGCTGTTGGTTTACTCATATGGCTTCTGTTGGAAAGGATCCGTCTTCCTACATTGTGAGAGACGGCGTGATGATCAATTACCCGATGGGAGTGTTTGTAAAGAGCGAAAACGCAGAGTCAGACTGGGCGGTAGCTATGGCCGAGTGCTTCCGTGATCCAGAGGTGCAGGAGAAAATAGAAGAAACTTTCCCAGAAGTGTTTGAATTCTACACCAGTGACGATCAGGTTACAGAGTAATGGATAAGAAGTGGATTGATTGCGTCAATAAATTATACTGTGCACTGGATTTAAACAGAAGAGCAGTGAGCGTGACGTTTTTAAAGACAAAGGCAGAGTATGACGAGGCGGAGGGAAGTATCCTTAAAAAGCCGATTAATTACTGTCAGATGGTTGCGTCTGCAGCAAGAGGACATTCCATAAAAGCGAAGGCAGAGGATTTTCTGTGTCAGAGCGGAGTTCAGGTATTTGGCCTGGGGCCTTTAAATCCCTGCAACAGCAAGGGGGAAAACTGGGCCCGTCTAGGACTCTACAAGGATGCCGAACTGTCTAGGACAGTCCGGGGAGAGCTGGTGTATCTGCCCCAGAAGTATTTTGGAGTGACTGTTGCTCCTGTCGAGAAACAGAGCGGCTTTCCGGATGTTGTGCTGATCGTATCAAATCCCTATAATGTTATGAGAATCGTACAGGGATACGCATATTCATACGGAATGCCTAAGTCGGTGAATCTGATCGGCAATCAGGCGGTCTGCCTGGAATGTACAGCCCGTCCATATGCGGTGAAGGATATGAATCTTTCGTTGCTGTGTATCGGCACGAGACATAGGGCGGGATGGGAAGACGAGGAGATGGCAGTTGGAATTCCGGGGGAACAGTTCGCAGATGTAGTCACGGGCCTGATGAGCACTCTGAATCAGATGGAGAATGATGAAAACAAAAAAAAGATAGAAGTTAAGCTGAAGCGCCAAAATATACCGTTTGAGATACGATACGGGTATAATTATTATATGGACTGCTGAGGTGGCGTGGCAAACACAGAAACGGGCATAGCCCCCCGGGGATTTGCCTGTTTTATAGAAAATCTTCACACAAAATATCAAAAAATAATTGACAGTTTTCCCGGTCTATGGTATTATATATTTCGGCTTAAGGAGCCAGATGCTGTTGTAGCTCAGTCGGTAGAGCGTCGCATTGGTAGTGCGGAGGTCACGGGTTCGATTCCCGTCAGCAGCTTTGATAGACGAGAGCAGACCTCGTAATCCTAAAAACAAATGTTTTATGGGATTACGAGGTTTTTTCTTTTATCTCATAAGAATATGGCGATTCGATTTGAGGTAAACGGTTCTGTCAATTTTAAATCAGGAGGATGAGAAAATAAAAATCGTAGTGTTAGACGGCTATACGGAAAATCACGGCGATTTATCCTGGGAGGCATTAGAGGCTTTGGGAGAGGTTACTGTGTATGACAGAACTTCCTATGAGGAGGATCCGATTATCGCAGAGAGAATTGGCAGCGCAGAGATTGTGATTACGAATAAGACGCCTATTACAAAAGAAACCATTGACAAATGCCCAAATCTGAAGCTGATCGCTTTTCTCGCGACTGGATATAACGCCGCTGATTACAGCTATGCGGCAGAAAAAGGAATCCCTGTTGTAAACGTTCCTACCTACGGCACTCAGATTGTCGGCTAGTATGCCGTCGGCCTTCTGTTAGAAATCTGTTCCCACTATGGCCATCACAATCAGACGGTTCAGGACGGAACATGGGAACGTCATCAGGACTGGTGTTACTGGGATTATCCTATGATTGAATTGTCCGGAAAAACGGCGGGAATTATCGGTCTGGGACGCATCGGACAGACAACTGCCAGAATTTTAAAGGCAATGGATATGCGGGTGCTGGCATATGACGCCCATCCAAACGACGCAGGCAGGGAAACGGCAGAATATGTGGATCTTGACACCTTATTTGCCAGCTCTGACGTCATCTTCCTGCACTGCCCGCTGTTTCCTGAGACAGAGGGGATTATTAATAAAGAAAATATCGGCAAGATGAAAGACGGAGTTATTATCATCAACAACAGCCGCGGACAGTTAGTGGCAGAGCAGGATTTGGCCGACGCGCTGAAGAGCGGAAAAGTCCGCGCGGCAGGATTGGATGTAGTCTCCACAGAACCGGTGAAAAGCGATAATCCTCTCCTTCACCTGGATAACTGCATCATTACCCCCCATATCTCCTGGGCAGCTAAAGAGTCAAGACAGCGGATTATGGATATTACAGTAGAAAATGTGAAGGCGTTCCTGGAGGGAAATCCCATTCATGTCGTGAACATGGGAAAATAAGTTCTCGTAATATAATGTGTTTAAAACTTATGAACATAATAATTCACTTGGCTGGCTGCTTTGTGCTATAATAACTCCAAAACCAGAACATAGCTGTACTGAGTGGAGGAAGGAAAAATGATAGGATCAAACATAAAAAACATTGTATTTGACATGGGACGCGTGCTGTTAGACTATGATCCGGCGCTTGTGGCCAGACATGCGGGGGCTTCTGAGGAGGAAACGGCCCTGATTAAAAAATACCTGTTTGGCTCAGAGGAATGGCTCCTGCTGGACAAAGGAACCATTACAGAGGAGGAGGCCATCAGACGGATTCAGGACAGGCTTCCCAATGAGAGACTGAGAAAGCTGGCAAAGGAATGTCTGGACTGCTGGCATGAGTACAATATCAGCCCCAAGCCGGGAATGGAGAAGGTGGTCAGGGACTTAAAGGCGAAGGGATACAGAATGTACGTCTGCTCCAACGCCTCCCTCCGCTTCCGTGTATTTCAGAATGAGATCCCAGGCTTTTCTCTTATGGAGGGCGCGCTGGTGTCGGCGGAAGAAAAGCTTTTAAAGCCGGATCCGGCCATTTACAGACGGCTGTTTGAAAAGTTTGATATCCGTCCCGAGGAGTCCTTTTTTATCGACGATATCCAGGAAAATATCGACGGAGCGAAGGCCTGCGGAATGGACGGATACTGTTTTGCAGATGGGGATGTGGAAAAGCTTCGAGAAGAGCTTGGGATTTAATACGGTCTGAGTGCAGAGAAAGATGTCTCTGCACGGCAGACACTAGGACTGCTTAAAATCTACAGGCAGCAGTCTTGCCTGAAGAAGCAGGACGTCCTTTGGATCGTGGGTGGAAAAGAGAAGAGGTCTTCCTTTCTGCCAGGTTTCGATAAACTGGACGGCCTGCTTTTTTGTGTCTTCATCCAGACCGGTGAAGGGCTCGTCTAAAATCAGAATCTCCGAGGGGGAGAGGAGCGCCCGCGCCAGGGCGCAGCGGCGTTTCATTCCCCCGCTCAGGGTGGAGACAGGCCGCGTCAGGGACTCCGCCGGAAGCAGAGAGGAGAGAATAGAAAACAGCTCTGCCTGGGTGTCAGCTCTTGGAAGAGGCGGCAGGGCCAGACGCACGTTTTCAATGGGTGAAAGGCTCTCTATCAGCCGGTTTTCCTGAAATACGGCTCCTGCAGAAGCTGTCTGGATGTTTCCCTGCTCTGCAGTCTCCAGCCCCAGAAGAAGACGAAACAGAGTCGTTTTGCCCATCCCGGACGGGGCCATCAGAGCGCAGCGTTCTCCTGGCTGCACGGTGAGCGAAACGTCTAACAGTACGGGACGGTTCTGGTAGGACTTGGAAAGATGACGGGCGCAGACTTCCTGAGGAAGCAGAGACCCAGTCATGGCCTCGATTCTGCCTGAAGGGATGGAGGCGGGGACACCTGCTTTTTTCCGCACTGCCGTCTTTATTGACGCGGATGTGTGAAGCCTCTGTCCTGCTTTCTCAAGCAGAATGAGAAAGCCGCGCTCCAGGAACCAGGACATGGCGATAATGACGGCGGTCCAGGCAAACAGCCGGTCCGTTTCCAGGTAAATTTTGGCCGTGTAGAGCTGTTCTCCGATGGAATGCTCTGGAATGCCGATGACTTCCGCCGCGATTTCGGATTTGATCCCCATTCCGATGGCAGAACGGCAGTTGGCTGCCAGATAGGGAAGCAGGGCAGGCAGGTAAATAAAACGGAAGGTTCTTGTGAATGGAATCCGGAAAACCTGCGCCATTTCCAGCAGTCCGGAATCAGCGCTGGCCAGTCCTGCCAGTACCGACTCATAGATCATGGGGAAGACCACCACAAAGGAAATAAAGAGGGAAAGCCGTTTCGAGCCGGCCCAAATCAGGGCTAAAATCACAAAGGAGACAACAGGAACGGCTTTCATCAGCAGGACGGCAGGAGCCAGAAGCTCTCTAAGAGGACTTAAAAAATAGGCGGCAGCTCCGAAGACTGCCGCCAGGAGAAAGGCTCCCAGAAAGCCCAGACTGATCCGCAGGCAGGAGGAGAAAAAAACACTCCAGAATTCTGCGAGAAACAGCTGGGAAACAAGTGCTTTTCCCGTCTCCAGAGGACTGGCCAGAATAATGGAATTTCCAATGAACAGGGCCGCCGCCTGCCAGAGAGCCAGCCAGAAGAGAACGGATGCAATTCGGATGAGGGAAGGCGTTTTCTGCCTTCCCGGTTCCAGCTTAACAGACTTCATTATTCTGCTCCGTAATAGAAATCATCTCCAGGAAGGACGCCGCCCACAGACTTGGGATCCTGTTCAAATAAAACCTCTAAATATCCGGAGAGTGCGTCCTTCATCTCATTTCCCTCGATAAATACGATGCTGCAGGAGGGCAGAGCTTTTTTGGCGATGGGCTCTTTCTCGATAATTCCAGTTTTTACGATCAGAGAGGCCGTAGCGTCAGGCTCCTCTAAGGCCAGCTTCGCTGATTCCTCATGGCGCTCCAGGAAAGCTTCCACCTCTTCTGGATGTTCCTCTAAAAAGCCGTTTCTCACAACTGTAACGCCTGTGACCAGACGGCTCTTGCTCTCAGTCTGAAGCTTATCCCACTCCTCAGTCAGGTCAAACACAGTCCGGAGCGCTTCGTTCTGGCTCATAGCCACAGTGGCGAAGGGTTGGGGCAGAAGTCCCACAGCTTCTGGGTTTTCTTTTAATATGGCTGCGATCTCGGCTGCCTCAGACTTATACTCCAGAGTGACATCCTCCGGGGAGAAGCCGTCCAGGGAAGCACGCTCCTTTAACAGGTACTGAAGCACATAGTCTGGAGTCGTTCCCTTTCCCGTCAGATAGACGGTTTTTCCAGCCAGATCGGACCAGGAAGCGATGGAGCTGTCTCCGGAAATAATGGAGAGAACGCCCAGGGTGTTGATGTCGATGACAGACACCTGGCCTTCTGTCTTCTGGTAGAGAACGCTGGCCACATTGGCAGGAATCAGGGCGATATCCAGCTTTTCTGATACGACGGACGCCAGCAGCTCGTCGGCGGCTGCGGCCATGGTGAATTCGTAGTTTCCCGCTTCTGAATCTTCTTCCATCATATGCACCAGGCCGATGGAGGTGGGTCCTTTTAAGGAACCGACTCTCACAGGAGTTTCCTGGGTTTCAGAGGATTTCTGCGCCTCAGAGGCGTTCTGTGCCTGTGAGGCTTCCTGTGTCTGGGAAGTGTTCTGCGCCTCAGAGGCCTCTTTTGTTTCGGGCGTTTCTGACGGGGCTGCAGAGCAGCCAATTAAGGAAGCCGCCAAAGCGAAGGCTAAGGCGGCGGATTTGAATTTTTTCATGATAATTACCTCCTTTATCCCCGTAAGTATACAGGAAAATCAGAAAAATATCAATTGTGAAACAGGTGGATCGTCCCTTTTTCATTGAGATAGCGCAGCAGGGATAAACCGATGGGGAAGCCGAACAGTCCGATGACTCCAAACAGCTGCGTCCCCACAAACATGCTGGATAAGGTGACGATGGGGTGAAGTCCAATCTGGGTGCCCACGATCTTCGGCTCCAGAATATTTCTCACTACCGTTACGAACAGGTAGACGGCCAGGAGCGCGAAGGAGAGAGTAAAATTTCTGGTGAGGGCTTCCAGAATAATCCATGGTATCATAATTCCGCCTGTTCCGAGGACAGGGAGAATATCGAAAATGGAGATTAAAAGGGCGATGGGAACGGGGTTCTTTACGCCGATGACTGTCAGCCCCACAGACAGCTCTATAAAGGTGATGCTCATGATCAGGGCATAGGAGCGGATGCATACGAGAAGCGTTCCCGCTACATATTCCTTGATCAGCAGGAACATCTCTCTCTGCCTGTCAGAGAGCTGTCTCAGACAAAATCCGGTCAGAGTCTCGTAGTCGGCGGCAATGAAGAAGGTAGAGATGATCAGCAGCAGAAGGCTGATAAAAAGCCCCGGCAGGGAAGAAGCCGCGCCGGAAACCCAGCCCATGGCAATTCCTGACAGGCTTGACACCAGCTGCCCCAGAGACTGGGAAAACTGCAGCACCAGCTCCTCCAACGATGCCAGAAGGGAGGGATCCATATGGAGAAAGGATTCCTCAAAGCCTCTGTAAATACTGTTCAGGACAGGCTCCACGTGGGAGGTGTAGAGTTCCGGAAGCTGGAAGAAAAAGGCCCTGACTGCGGAAAAGGCCTTGACGCCTGTCAGAAAGAACAGAATGCCGATGGTACAGTAAAACAATAGCACTGTTAAAATAGCGGCTGCCTTCTGGCTGAGAGGAAGCTTCTCAGCCAGAAACAGCACGGGTTTCCTCAGGATGCAGGCAATCACAAAACCTGCTGCGAAGGGGGAGACCATAGGCAGCCCGTATTTCAGCAGGACAAAGGCCAGCATAAAGATGATGCCGAAGTATAAAAAGTTGATGATAAACTGTCTGCGTTTCTGCATTTCCATAAAAAGCCGTTTTAAACCTTTCTGTTTTCCTTCCTATTCCGGGGAGGAAAGGGCCAGCTCCTGGCCGATATTTAAAATGTGATCTCCGATACGCTCAAAGTCAGTCAGCATCTCTGAGTAGAGAATGCAGGCCTCGTCGGAGCAGATTCCCTTCTGCATCCGCTTAAACTGATTCTGGCGGAACATGAGAGTCAGATCGTCGATTTTCTGTTCCAGGGCAGCCGCCTCAGAGAGAGCGGACACGTCCATCTCCTCCATGGGGAGAAGGAGCTTCATGGCTGCGGAGCAGACCTCCTTCATCTGAGCGATTTCCTCCTTGGCCTGATCGGAGAAGGCGATTTTCTTCTCCTCGATCCGCTTGGTGTACTCGCAGATATTCATGGCGTGATCGCCAATCCGCTCCAGGTTTCCGGAGATCTTAAAGAAGGCGCTGATCAGAGCCGAATCCCGCTCGTTTGCCTCAAAGGCGATGGTGTGGGAGATGTACTTGGCGATTTCCTTATTCAGGAAGTCGATGTACTCCTCCTTCTCCTCCACCTGCGGAAGCGTCTCAGGACTCTGGGCTATAACGGCTGAAAAGCTGCTCTCCACATTTTCTGCAGCCATTTTTGCCATGCGGCTCAGCTCGCTGCGGATATTTGTGAGGACAATGGCGGAAGAACCAATCTGGTGCTCCTTTGACTTATCGTCCGGACGAATATAGCACAGACGCATCACATCCGGCTCCTCGCTTTCCTGCTCCGGGAGAATCCGCTCGGCCAAATCTGCCAGCAGAGTTCCGAACGGCAGCAGAAGCAGAGTCGTCACGATATTGAATAAGGTGTGCATGTTTGCAATCTGAGCCGCCGGGTTGTCAGGAGCAAAGGACATCATGACAGAGGTTAACGGCGTTACCATGCAGATAACCGTAAACAGAACAGTTCCGAATATATTGAACATCAGATGAATGACAGTGGTTCTCTTGGCGCTTCTGCTGGTTCCGATAGAAGCCAGAACAGCTGTGATACAGGTTCCGATATTCTGGCCGAAGAGCACGTAAACGGCAGTGGGAAGTCCGATCACTCCGCTGACAGCCAGGGCCTGAAGAATTCCGACGGATGCAGAGGAAGACTGGATAATGGCGGTGAAAATCATTCCGGCCAGAATTCCGATTAACGGGTTGCTGAAGTTGGATACCAGATCAACGAAGGCAGCGGAATCGCGCAGCGGCATCATGGAGGAGCTCATCATCTCCATTCCGATAAAGAGGATACCGAGACCTGCGATAATCTGTCCGTAGTGATGGAACACTACCTTTTTTATGAAAACAATAAATACAACGCCGATAAAGGCAAAGAGCGGGGCGATGGCGCCTACGTCAAGGGCGATCAGCTGTCCGGTGATGGTGGTTCCGATATTGGCGCCCATGATAATCCAGACTGCCTGCTTTAAGGTCATCATGCCTGAGTTGACGAAGCCTACGACCATGACGGTGGTAGCGGAAGAAGACTGGATCACAGCTGTGATTCCGGCTCCGACAGCCACTCCCAGAAAACGGTTGGATGTGAGGCGTTCCAGGATCTGCTTCATCCGGTTGCCCGCCGCGTCCTCCAGTCCCGCGCTCATCATCTGCATTCCGTAGAGAAAGAGCGCCAGGCCTCCGAGAAGGCCGAGTATGTCTGTTGCATTCATAATAAAATTTTCCTCCTGAATATAGTTAAGTAGGGAGCGCGCCCCTTCGGCGCGATACTTCCCGGATAATCATAAAGAAAAAGAAATGAAAAGACAAGAAGAATTTATAAATATTTACAAAGATTTAATTGTACAAATCTTCTCTAGGAATTTTTTGGAAAATGTAGTAAAATATTGGCTGCGAAAAATGACAGAAATCGAACGCTGAGAGACGGCATACAAAGGAGAAAGCCATATGGAACGAAAACAGAGACATTCTGGAGATAATTTTCTGCTGCAGGGCAGTATTCTGGCTGTGGCCGGTATTTTAGTGCGGCTGATCGGACTTCTCTATAAAATTCCCATGACCAGAATTCTGGGGGACGAGGGAATCGGATATTACAACACGGCCTATGAAATCTACAATATCGGCTTGATTCTGTCCTCCTACAGTCTGCCTTTGGCAGTATCGAAGCTGATTGCCGGGAAGGAGCAGGAGGGCAGAAGGGAGGATGCCAAAAAGGTCTTTCACTGTGGAATTTTCGTGGGAGTGGTGACAGGCGGACTGATGAGCCTGTTTCTCATCGTCTGTTCCGACCGGATTGCGGCGGAGATTTTCAACAGTCCCGGAAGCGCGCTTCCTCTCAGGGTGATGGCGCCGACGATCCTGGTCTTTGCCGTGATGGGCGTGTTCCGCGGCTTTTTCCAGGGCAGGGGAAATATGGTTCCCACCTCTGTATCCCAGGTGGTGGAACAGCTGGTTCACGCAGGGGTCAGCATCTGGGCTTCCTGGGATTTTATGAACCGGTTTGCAGGAACGGAAAACCCCAGCTCCTACGGTGCGGCGGGGGGAACCCTCGGAACGCTGGCAGGAGCTTTGGCCGCTTTTGCGATTCTGGCTGTCTGGATGGCGGCTGCCAGAGGAAACGCAGGAGGGCTGTGGCGGTCGGAGGAGGGAAGCAGAGAAGCGTCAGGATATCCTGAGATTATGAAGCTTCTGCTGTGTACCTTTGCGCCGATTATTCTGAGCCAGTTCGTCTACCAGCTCAGCGGATCGGTGGACAACGCCATGTTTGGCCTGATTATGGGAGGCAAGGGGCTTGACGAGGCTGAAAGGCTTTCTCTTCTGGGAATTTACGGCGGAAAATACAGGCTTCTCACCAATGTTCCGGTAGCAATCGCCTCCTCTCTGGGAGCTTCCATGATTCCCAGCATCGTGGCTTCCCGGGTTATGAAGAGAGAGCAGGAGACAGCGGATAAAATTTATATGACGATTAAATTTAACATGCTGCTTGCGATTCCCTGCGCCGCAGGAATGTTTGCCCTGGCCTCCCCGGTGATGCGCCTGGTGTTCGGAGACGGGAGAAAGCTGACGGCGGAGCTTCTCATGCTGGGATCCTGCGCGGTGGTTTTCTTTTCCCTGTCCACAGTCACAAACGCTGTGATCCAGGGAATTGACCAGATGAGAAAGTCGGTTACTCATTCAGCCATATCCCTGGCCGTCCATGCGGTCCTCGTCTATGTGATGTTAGATAAGCTCAACTGGGGCGTGTACGGCCTTGTAATAGGAAACGTCACCTTCGCCCTGGCTGTGTGCGTGTTAAACTGGGCTGCCATCGGACGGACTCTGGGATACAGACAGGAGGTAAAGACTACGTTTCTGCTTCCCCTGTTCTGCTCTGCGGTGATGGGGGCGGCGGCGCGCCTTGCCTACCAGGGGATCATGTGGGCCACAGGATCCAACACGATTTCTCTCCTGGCAGTGGCAGGACTGGGAGCCGTTTTCTACGGCTGGCTTTTAACTGCTGTGGGAGCGGTGAACGAGAAGGAGCTGAGAAGCATGCCTATGGGACGTCTTCTGCTCCGGTTTATGCGGTAGAGACGGCTGGTTCCGGCGCAGAGCTTCTGCAGAGCGGCTGCGGAAATGGAACATACATAGATATATAAGCACAGAAAGAAAGGACGGAGAAGAGAGTGGCAGGAAATGAAATTAAGGATATGACAAAGGGATCGCCATTTACACTGATTCTGGGATTTGCCTTACCCATGCTCATCGGACTGTTATTCCAGCAGTTTTACAGCATGGTCGATACGATTATTGTAGGAAAATACCTGGGAGTGAAGGCGCTGGCCGCCGTAGGCTCTACCGGTTCCCTGAACTTCATGATTATCGGCTTCTGCATCGGCGTATGCAGCGGTTTTGCCATCCCGGTGGCCCAGAGGTTCGGGGCGGGAGATTACCGCGGACTGAGAAAATACACGGCTAACGCGGCCTGGCTGTCTCTGGTGTTCTCTATTGTGATGGCTGTGATTGTGTGCGTCTTATGCCGTCCGATTTTAGAGTGGATGAAGACGCCGGAGGACATCATCGATCAGGCGTTCGGCTATATTTTTGTGATTTTTGCCGGCATTCCGGCTACCTACCTCTACAACATGACGGCGGGAATTATCCGCTCTCTGGGAGACAGCAAAACGCCGGTTTATTTTCTCCTTCTGTCTTCTGTCTTAAATATCGCGCTGGATTTATTCACGATTGTCGTGCTGAAAATGGGAGTGGCGGGAGCGGCCTACGCCACCGTCATTTCCCAGGCTGTATCGGGACTTCTCTGCCTTCTATATATGAAGAAACACTTTGAGATTCTGAAAATGGAGAAGGATGAAAAGAAAATTGACCGGCACCTGATCGGCCGGCTATGCGGCATGGGAATTCCCATGGGACTGCAGTATTCGATCACAGCCATTGGAAGCGTGATTTTACAGGCCTCCGTCAATACGCTGGGATCCATGGCTGTGGCGGCTGTAGCTGCAGGCAGCAAGGTGACTCTGTTCTTCTGCTGTCCCTTCGACGCTCTGGGAGGCACCATGGCCACCTATGCGGGCCAGAACGTGGGAGCGGGGAAGCTTGACAGAATTAAAACCGGTTTAAAGAGCTCTTCCATCATCGGCTGTATCTACGCAGTCATTGCGTTTCTGATTCTGCTGTTTTTCAGCGATAAGATTGCCCTGCTTTTCATGGATGCGGGAGAGACGGAGACCATCCGCCAGGTTTCCATGTTCTTGATTGCCAACAGCGCCTTCTACATTCCATTGGTGTTTGTCAATGTGGTGCGGTTTACCATTCAGGGAATGGGCTACAGCACCTTCGCCATTCTGGCGGGAGTGTTCGAGATGGCTGCCAGAGGTCTGGCGGGCCTTGTGCTGGTTCCGGCTTTCGGCTACATCGCCGCCTGCTTTGGAAGCCCGTTAGCGTGGATTTTTGCCGATATCTTCCTGTTTCCGGCATTTTTCCACTGCCTGAAGACCATGAAAAGAGAGCTTAAAGAGGCAAAACAGTGAAATAGACAGCCGGATTAGACTGCGTCAGTGCAGTCTGAAAGGAAAGCGCCTGGCTGGAAATCAAGGGACAGTGTTCCATTGATTTCCAGCCTTTTTTCATATCCAGATGAATAAAAATACATATTTTATGAAAAAACTATTGACATATTGCATAAACAGAGGTATTATACATTACATGTTAAATATATATACACAAAAGCGTATAAAAATAACTGATATATGAGGAGGATATGATTATGAAAATGAAGCAGACAGCATTACTTACACTGACAGGTTTAATGGCAGCCGTTTCCCTGACTGCATGTTCCGGTTCCGCAGGCGGAAACAGCCAGACAGAGGCGAAGACAGAGGCAGGAAGCGAGGCACAGAGCACAGAGGCAGGAAGCGCAGCGGGAAGTGAGGCGGCAGAGTCCTCCGAGGGAGAGGGACGCCTGGCAAAGATTAAGGAAGCCGGAAAAATTACCATGGCGACCAGCCCGGACTTCGCTCCTTTTGAATTTAAGGACATCAGCTCCGGCCAGGTAGAATATGTAGGCTGCGATATTGAGCTGGCCAAGTACATTGCAGATAAAATCGGCGTAGAGCTGGAGATCCAGCCTATGGATTTCGCGGCAGTTCAGGCGGCCGTTACATCCGGTTCCGTGGATATGGCTATCGCGGGCATGTCCTACACAGAGGAGAGAGCGGAAAACATGGGATTATCCCACGGATACGATTACGACAGAGGCGATATGCCGAGCACCCAGGGAATTCTGGTGATGGCCGATCAGGTGGAGTCCTACCAGACAGCGGAGGATTTCGCAGGAAAGAAGGTAGCGGCTCAGAACGGAGCGATGCAGCAGGGACTGGTGACAGAGCAGCTTCCAGACGCCCAGATGGAGACGATCACTACTGTCAACGACGGTATTATGATGCTTCAGACCGGCAAGGTAGACGCAGTGGCAGTGGCCACCTCCGTAGGAGAGCCGATGATTGAGAACTATCCGGAGCTTCAGTTTGCAGGCTTCTGGTTTGAAACAGACGACGAGGGCAACGTAGTAGGCGTTCCCAAGGGGGAGGACGCTCTGTTAGAGGTTGTCAACGAGGCGGTAGACGAGGTCATGGAGCAGGGACTTTACACACAGTGGCACGACGAGGCAGTGGAGAAGGCCAAGGCTCTGGGAATTGAGATGGATTAATGAAAACCAGTTGAAAGAGACGGAATGAAAAAGCTGAGGAGAGATTGTTTTGTTAGAGAAGATCATTAATATCTGGGATAAATACTGGATGCTTTTTATGCAGGGACTTGGAATTACCCTTCTTTTGAGCTTAATCATCGTCATAGTGGGAACCCTTCTGGGCTTCCTGCTGGCGATGTTCAGACTCAGCAATTGGAAAATTGCAAAGATCCGGCCGTTAAATACAGTGGCCGGCATCTACGTGGAGATTGTCAGAGGAACGCCTATGCTTCTGCAGCTGTATTTCTTTTACTTCATGCTTCCTATGGCGTTTCCAAAAATGAATTTAAGCCCTGTGGTGTGCGCGACGGTAGCCCTGTGCCTGAATTCGGCGGCCTATGTGTCTGAGGTCATCCGTTCCGGAATCCAGGCGGTCGACAAGGGGCAGATGGAGGCGGCGCGGTCTCTGGGACTGAACCAGAAGCAGGCCATGGTCAAGGTTATCCTTCCCCAGGCAGTGAAGAATATTATGCCTGCCCTGGGAAATGAGTTCGTCATGATGATCAAGGACACCTCCTTAGCTTCCACCTTCTTTGTAGGCGAGCTGATGACTGTATGGCAGACAGTGAGAGGCGTTTTATACCTCTCCATCGAGCCGTTAATTATCGTGGGATGCATTTATTTTATCGTTACCTTCAGCCTGAGCAAGGGAATCTATTACATGGAGAGGAGGATGAGCGCAAATGAGCGGTAACAACATTATTACAGTAGAAAATCTGCACAAGCGGTTCGGCTCCCTCCACGTGCTCAAGGGAGTGACGGAGCACATCGGAAAGGGAGAGGTGGTTTCCATCATCGGCCCGTCGGGCGGAGGAAAATCCACCTTCCTGCGATGCTTAAATCTTCTGGAGGTTCCGGACGAGGGACAGATTCTCTTTGAGGGAATCGATATTACAGATAAAAAAGTAGATATTAACCTTCACCGCCAGAAGATGGGAATGGTATTCCAGCACTTTAACGTATTTCCCAACATGAGCGTGGGAAAGAACATTACCATGTCTCCGGTTCTTCTGAAAAAGAAGACTCAGAAGGAGGCGGACGAGATGGCAAAGGAGCTTTTAAACCGGGTCGGCCTGCTGGATAAAATCAACGAATATCCGGGAAAGCTGTCAGGCGGGCAGAAGCAGAGGCTTGCCATCGTAAGGGCGCTGGCCATGGAGCCGGAGGTAATGCTCTTTGACGAGCCTACAAGCGCCCTGGATCCGGAGATGGTAGGAGAGGTGCTGGACGTAATCAAGGGGCTTGTCAATACGGGAATGACCACTGTGATTGTCACCCACGAAATGGGCTTTGCCAGAGAGGTTTCCGACCGGGTATTCTTTATGGACGGAGGCATAATCGCAGAGAAGGGCACGCCGTCTGAAATTTTTGAGCATCCGCAGAATGACAGGACAAAGGAGTTCTTAGGAAAGGTGCTCTATTAAAGAGGGTTCGGCGGACAGCCAGGACAGATGAGAATCCGGCAGAGAACGGATAGTCAGGAGGAAGAGATGGGAAAGAAAGAGGCTCTTGAATATATTGACAGCAAGGCAGAGCTGGTGACAGAGGTTTCCGATAAAATCTGGGGCTATGCAGAGCTCTCCCTGATGGAACACCAGTCGTCAGAGCTTTATGTAGAAGTGTTAAAAAAAGAAGGCTTTCAGGTAGAGACGCCGGTCTGCGGCATTGAGACGGCTTATATCGCTTCCTATGGCAGCGGAAAGCCGATCATCGGCATTCTGGCGGAGTACGACGCTCTGTCCGGCCTCTCTCAGGAGGCGGGAGCTGTGGAGAGAAAGGAAGTGGTTCCGGGAGGACACGGACACGGCTGCGGCCACAACATGCTTGGCGCAGGAGCCATGGCTGCAGCTCTGGCTGTGAAGCATTACCTGGAGGAGAAGGGAGAAGGAAGCGGAACCGTGAAATTTTACGGCTGTCCCGGCGAGGAGGGCGCGGCTTCCAAGGCGTTTATGGCTAAGGAAGGCGTCTTTAACGAGCTGGACGCAGCCCTGACCTGGCATCCGGGCACAGCAAACGAGGTGACAAGCGGAACCTGCAATTCCTGTATCCAGACAGAATACCAGTTTACAGGCCTTGCTTCCCACGCGGCTGGAGCTCCGGAGCTGGGACGTTCCGCCCTGGATGCGGTAGAGCTGATGAACATCGGCGTTCAGTTTTTAAGAGAGCACATGAGCGACGAATGCAGAATCCACTATTCTATTACAGATACAGGCGGTCAGTCCCCCAACGTGGTGCAGCCCAGGGCGCAGGTGCTCTACATGGTGCGGGCAAAGCTCATGAAGGATGCCATGAAGCTTCAGGCCAGAGTCGACAAGATTGCAGAGGCGGCTGCCATGATGACGGAAACCACTGTGAAGAAGAAATTTATTGACGGCTGTTCCAATACTGTGCCGAACAAGGCGTTGGAGCAGCTGCTCTACAGGAATTTCGACCAGGTGGGAGTTCCTTCCTATACAGAAGCGGAGCTGGAATTTGCAAAGAAGTTAAACGATTCCTGCGAGCTGGCCAAGGAGGGGCTGCCAGGTTCCATGGTAGACGAGAGCTTTGAAGCCCAGGAGTTTGTGGATCAGGCCAGCTGCCACGGCACCAAAGCCATGAACGACTTCCTGATTCCGTATATTTACAGCGAAAAGATGCGGGCAGGTTCCACAGACGTGGGAGACGTCAGCTGGAATACGCCTACCGCTCAGATCCGGGTGGCCTGCTTTACGGCCAACGCGCCTGGCCACAGCTGGCAGAATGTCTCCTGCGGAGCCACTTCCATTGGACATAAGGGAGTGCTGGCAGCAGGAAAGGTGCTGGCGGGAGCTGCCATCGACCTGATGGAGAATACAGAGCTTCTTGCAGAGGCCAGAGCAGAGTTCGAGAAGAAGACAAAAGGCGGATACGACTGCCCGATTCCTGACGGCGCGAAGCCGGTTCTGGCAGGAGAGCAGATGTAGGCTTACAGATGAAATAAAAAGAAACCGATACGTGTTTTATTCTGCCATGCTTTTATAAAGCGGCAGGAGGACGTATCGGTTTTTTATATGGGATAAAAAGGGAGGAGCCGGCAGTCGTCTCCAACTGCCGGCCTGTATGAAAAAGAATTTATAATTAAAAAAGTAACTGCTTTTTTAATTGTCTTTATCATACCAGGATAGTGTGAAAAAAGTATGGAAAAGATGTGAAGAAATTATGAACATTTTCGCGGCTTTCTTTTTTAAATAAATTGTGGTAGCATTAGTGTACAGGGGATGTCACCGGCAGACGGCAGCGAAAAAGCGTTTCATACAGGCTTTTTGGAAGAGCGAGTCGCTCTTCCTGTGGATAAAAAGAGGACAGGCAGCTTCGCAGCCTTCCGAATCTCCTTCGCCGTACATGGTTTCCGGTTTCCGGAAACTCCTATCCTCTTCGAGGATATGGGGTACGGCTTTGGAAGAACCGGCATTGCCGTTTTAGTGCTGTCTGCCGGGCAGCCGAGACACTGGGAAAGCGGGGAGATGCAGGCGGTGTGCAGAGGAGAACAGGATATATGGAAATATTGTACGAAGGAGCAGTGGAAGGAGATGATCTGTTCCTTTGGACTGCTGGGAGATCCGGAGATTCCCCAGGAGATCCAGATGGCTGTGCTCTACCGCTTTGGAAGGCACAGCTCCCGCTATTACAGGGAGAAAAAGATTCCAAAGCGCTTTGGAGGCGTCCGCTGCCTGATGATTCCAGACAGCGGGCTGAAGGCGGTTCAGAGGAGAATTCTGAAACATATTTTATCGGAACGCCCCGTATCATCCTGCGCCTGCGCTTACAGAAAAGGCGTGGGAATCCGGGACAACGCTGCGGCTCATGTGGGGCAGGAGAGAGTTTTGAAGCTGGACATTGAGGACTTTTTTGGAAGTATTACAAGCTCGGCTGTCTACGGCCTGGCCTTTCCGGGAACGCTGTTTCCGCCTCCGGTGAGGGGGCTTCTGACTGCTCTCTGCTGCTGTAAGGGGAGACTTCCCCAGGGCTCTCCCGCATCCCCGGCTATCTCAAACCTGGTGATGAAGCCCTTTGACGATTCGATGGATCTCTGGTGCAGGCAGAGAGGAATCAGGTACAGCAGGTACTGCGACGATATGACATTTTCAGGCTCGTTTGAGCCAGGCGAAGTGATCTGCAAGGTTCAGTCCTACTTATCGGAGCTTGGCATGAGATTAAACAGGAGAAAAACGGGCGTATATGCGAAAAACTGCCGCCAGGAGGTAACTGGAATCACAGTCAATCAAAAGGCCCAGCTCTCTAAGGACTACAGAAGAAAGCTCAGACAGGAATGCTATTACTGCAGAAAGTACGGTATAGAAAGCCACATGGAGCGCCTGGGAGCTGGCGGCCAGGAGACGGAGGAGCAGATTCTGGCCCGTCTGCTGGGGAAAATAGAGTATCTGCTGTCTGTTGACCCGGCGAACAGGGAATTTCAGGCACAGCGGGAGTACTTCAGGAAGCTGATGAAAACTCTTCATACATAAAAGGCAGAATAAAGGAGGAACAATCATGGAAATTGTAAAGAAGGAACAGGCAAACGGCGGCGAGGGAGCTATTTTTATTAAGCACATTTTAAATGAGACGGAGTTAAACGGAAAGTGCAAGATGTTTGCAGAGGTGACGATTCCGGCAGGCTGTTCTCTGGGATATCATGTGCATCACAATGAGAGCGAAACCTACTACATTGTAAAGGGAGAGGGCGAGTACAACGATAACGGAACCACGAGAACGGTGAAGGCCGGAGAGAGGACCTTCACGCCGGATGGCTGCGGCCATGGGATCGCCAACCGCACAGACCAGGATCTGGTATTTATGGCTCTTATTATTCTGGACTAGAAAATCAGGAAACAAACCAGGAAGCAGAATAGGAAATGCCCGGCATCCAGAAGAGGGACGCGCGCCGCTCTGGACCGGGCATTCTCTTATTCCAGAGTATATAAGAAGATTCTGACAGCGCAGGGACGCTGCTTTTTATTTTTTATCAGGAGGGACTGAATGAAATTTTTTCATCTTTCAGATCTGCATATCGGAAGACAGCTAAACGGCTGGAGCTTAAAGGAAAATCAGGAGAGGGTCCTCGCTCAGATTACAGAGTATGCAGGCGTTTACCGGCCTGACGCTATTTTAATATGCGGAGACGTCTACGACAAATCCATCCCGTCCGGGGAGGCTTTTTCTATGTTCGGCCATTTTTTGGAGCAGATCAGCGAAACGGGGATTCCGGCTCTTATTATTGCGGGCAATCATGACAGCCCGGAGCGGCTGGGATTTGCAGGGCCGCTTCTGGAAAAGGGCAGGATTTTTCTGTCGTCATTTCCGCCGTCTAAAGAAGGAGAATATCTGAAAAAGATTACCTTAAAAGACAGGTGGGGCAATGTGAATTTTTACCTGTTTCCTTTTATGAAGCCAGGCTATGTGAGACCGCTTCTCAGGGCGGAGGGGAGAGAATACGAGGACACCTATGACGGCGCGTTCCGGGCTGTGCTGGAGAGGGAAACGATTGATACGTCAGAGCGGAATGTAATTCTCTGCCACCAGTTTTTTACAAGCAGCTCCGGGGATCCGGAAACCTGCGAATCGGAGACGGCGGTTCTCACGGCGGGAGGGCTGGACGCCATAGGAAGTTCTGCTCTGGATCCGTTCGACTACGCGGCTCTGGGGCATATTCACGGGCCTCAGAAGGCTGGCAGGGAGACAGTCAGATACTGCGGCTCTCCTTATAAGTATTCGGTCAGCGAGGAGCACCATAAAAAGTCAGTGGTGATGGCGGAGCTTGCCAAAAAAGGAGAACCGGCGATCCTGACTTTTCTGCCTCTGTCCGGGATTCAGGACGTCAGAAGCGTCAGGGGAACGCTTCAGGAGGTGTTAGGAAAGGCGGAGGAACCGTCCTGCCACGATTTTGTTAAAATTACGCTGACAGATGACAGAGAGCCGGCGTATTTCCGCGAACAGCTTCGGGAGAGATATGATCATATTCTGGAAATCAGGATTGACAATGAGAGGACAAGAGAGAGCCTGAAGGAGGAGGGGGAGCCTATGCCGGTATTAAGCCCCATGGAGGTGTTCCGGCGGTTTTTTACGGTGGTGCAGAAAAGTGAAATGACGAAGGAGGAGGAAGCTCTTATGGAGCAGATCATAGAGGAAGCAAAGGAGGAGATGAAATGAAGCCGCTGAAGCTTACCATGTCTGCCTTTGGCTCTTATGTGAAGGAAACGGCGATAGATTTTGAGAGGCTGGGGGACGGCATTTTTCTGATTACAGGCGATACTGGAGCGGGAAAAACCACGATTTTTGACGCGATTGCATTTGCTCTCTATGGCGAGACCAGCGGGCAGAGAAGAGAGGGGCCCATGATGCGCAGCCAGTGGGCGCCGCCGGATCAGGAGACGAGGGTAGAGCTGGTTTTTTCTGACGGGGGAGAGACCTACAAAATTGTCAGGAGTCCTTCCTACCAGAGGAGGAGCCTGCGGAAAAATAAGGACGGGGAGTACAGCATGACTCTGTCGCAGGCCAGGGCTTCCCTGACGCTTCCGGACGGAACGGAATTTCCCGGAAAGATTTCCGATATCAATGAAAAAATCCGCTCCATTGTGGGGATTGACAGGGAACAGTTTTCCCAGACTGCCATGATTGCCCAGGGAGAGTATATGAGGCTTTTGCTGGCCAGCTCAAAAGAGCGGAAGGAAATTTTTTCCAAAATTTTCGACACTGGAATTTATGGGGCGATCCAGCAGAAGCTGCGGGAGAAAAACAGCGCCCTCACCAGGAAACTGGAGGACAACCGGAAATTTTTTGAGAGAGAAGCCTCCAGACTGCAGATTCCGGAGGACAGCTGTCTGGGACAGAGATGGAAGGAGGTTTCCGGACTGTTGGATTCCAGGGGGGAAGAAATTTTAAAGACAGTGGAAGAGGCCCTTGCGGCCAGCTTTCAGGCGGAGAAGGAAAGCCGGGAGCTGGAACAGCAGGTTCTGGCCAGAAAGACCGGGCTGGAGCGGAGACTGGAGGCCGCCAGGGCAGGAGAAAAGCTTCGGCAGCAGCAGATCCGGGCGGAGGGACTGCTTCAGGCTCTGGAGGCAGAGCGCGGGCTTCAGGAAGAGCGGAAAAGGCGGCTGAAACAGGCGGTAGAGGCTCTGCCTCTTCAGGCTAAGGAGGAGGAGATCCTCGCCAACAGAAGCGCATTGGCACAGTCCAGAAAGAGCGCGGAGCGTCTGTCCGGCCAGCTTGCAGCCCTTACAGAAAGACTGGCAGAGGCTGACGCGCAGAAGAAGGCGGCGGCCGAAGCCTTTGAGAGGGAACAGCCAGCCCTTTTGGAGCAGGAGGCAAGGCTGAGAGAGGCCCTTCCCCTCTATGACAGCTGGGAAGCAGCGGGACGCCGCCTGGCTCAGGCGGAGCAGGCCTTCAGAAAGACGGCAGAAACGCGGAAAAAAACAGAGGAAGAAAAGAAAAATTCCGCAGCAGTGCTGGCCTGCCTGAAAGCAGAGCAGGAGGAAAAGAGCCGCGCGCCGCTTCTTCTCCAGAAAAGCAGAGAAAAACGGAAACGCACAGAGGAAAAGCTGGATCGGATCAGAAGTCTGAAGACGCGTCTGGAGGCTTTGAAAGAGAGACAGACCGCACTTTCAGAGGAACAGCGTCTGCTGCAGCAGGAGACCAGCCGCTACGAAGAGATTTCCAGAGAATATGATGAACGAAACCGCAGATTTATCTGCTCCCAGGCCGGAATTCTGGCTCTTAGCCTGGAGGAGGGGATTCCCTGCCCTGTCTGCGGTTCCCGGGTTCACCCGGCTCCCGCCTCGCTGACAGAGGCCCACGTGACAGAGGAGGAGCTGGAAAAGGTAAAGGAACAGAGGGATCTGGCCGACCAAAGGCTGCGGATTCATATGGAGCAGGTTCAGACTCTTCGGGCGCAGACAGAAGCAGAATCAGAGCAGTGCAAAACGCTTTATCTGGAAATGCGGGAAGCTTCCGGGGAGCAGGTTCCGGTCTGTCTGGAAACAGCGCTGGAAGAAATGAAAGCCTTCTATGTTCTGGCCGTACAGGATGAACAGAGACAGCGGGAGGAGGAAAGACAGTACCAGGAAGAGGCCCTCCGGTTTGAAAAACTTACAGATCTGATCCGCAGAGAGGAAGAAAAATTCAGCGCTCTGCAGGAGCGGGAGAACCGGCTGAGAGAGGATGAGGGGGCGCTTTTGGCCGAGACGGCGAGCCTTAAAACACAGTGGGAGGAACAGAAAAAACGCCTTCCCATGGAACAGAAGAGAGAGGCAGAAGAAAGGCGGATTCAGATTGTCAGCCGCCTGGAACAGCTTTCACAGCGCAGACAGGAAACAGAAAGGGAAGCAGAACGGCTGAAACAGGAGGAAGGAACGTTTAAAGGGCAGCAGGAAGCAGAAGAAAAGAATGGCAGAAGACTGGAGGAACAGAGGACGCTGCTAAAATCAGAGTTTGCTGAAAGGGCCAGAAGATCCGGATTTGCCAATGAAGGGGAGTACAGAAAGGCGATCTGCACGGAAGCGGAGAGAGCGCGGCTTTCAGAAGAGATTTCTGACTATGAGGCGCAGACAGCCGCTGCCAGAGAACGGGCAAACCAGTGTAAAGAAGCGCTGAAAGGAGCGTCAGAGGAAGCTGAGGATGAAGTAAAGCCGCAGCTTGCAGAGCTTTTGGAAGAACTGTCACAGGCCAGAGAGCTTTCCTTAAAGGCAGCGGCGGCCAGGACGGAATATGAGAAGGCGTATGGGGCCGTAAAGGAGCTTTTAAAGGAGAGGACGGCTCTGATGGAGAAGTATCAGCTGATCCACACCCTCTATATAACGGCGGATGGAAAAATGAGCCAGACGGCCCGGCTGGATTTTCAGACCTTTGTGCAGCGCCAGTATTTTTCCCAGATGATTTATGCTGCCAACCGGAGGCTGAAGCGGATGACAGAAGGGCGGTTTGTTTTAAAATGCAGAGATCTGGAAGCCTTGAGCCTTCAGGGAGAAGCGGGACTTGACCTGGATGTGTACAGCGTGGAGACGGACAGCGTCAGAAATGTGAAAACATTATCAGGAGGGGAGGCGTTTTTGGCCGCTCTTTCCATGGCGCTTGGCATGGCGGACGTGATCCAGGATACGGCGGGAAGCGTGGAAATGGGCGCACTTTTTATCGACGAGGGCTTTGGTTCTCTGGACGACGAGGCGAGAGCGAGAGCTATCGCCGTGTTAAAGGAGCTGTCGGGAGGAAAGCGGATGATAGGAATCATTTCCCATGTGGCGGAGCTGAGAGAGCAGATTGAAAAGAAGATTACGGTAAAGCGCGGCGAGGAGGGAAGCCTGGTAAGGGTAGAGACGGAATAAACGCGCCAAGGGAACAGGCAAGAACCGCAGGAAGTTTTTACGCTCCATCAAAAGCTTAGCCGCTGGAAAACTTCTGCGGTTCTTGAATGTGGGTTTTACTCTGTTCTGCCCTGAGCAGGCCTTTCGCTCTGAATCAGACCTTCGTCATGATCCAGGCCTTTCGCCCTGAATCAGACTTTTGCCCTGATCCAGGCCTTTCGTCCTGAATCAGACTTTTTATCATGATCCAGGCCTTTCAAGCCGCAAACCGGCCATGTTGTAAACTGAAACATGGCCGGTCTGCGGCTTGGAGGCTTCGCCCCATACTCCCGTAAGAATCAGGCTCTGCTGGGAAGTGAACTTCCCGACAGAGCCTGATTCTTACGGGAGTGCCTGGCTCAGTGTACACAAAAATGTACATAACTTCCAGCTGGGAAGTTAAATTTTTTAATTGTGAAATTTTTCTCACTATGGTATACTCTAAAAGATAGGGCTTCTCTGTACAAATGTGACAAAAAATGTTACGTTTTCGTAAAGAAAAGCAAAACAAACTAGAGAAAGAGGGTTATTAAATGGGTTTGGCTACATTTATAGGCGGCATTCATCCTTTTGAAGGCAAAGAGCTGTCTGAGGACAAGCCGATTCAGGTTCTGCCTCCGTTAGCGGGCGAAGAGATGGTTTTCCCGCTGTCCCAGCACATCGGCGCTCCGGCGCGTCCGCTGGTGAAAAAGGGCGACCAGGTGCTGAAGGGTCAGATGATTGCAGAGGCCGGCGGTTTTATTTCTGCCAATGTAATCTGCTCTGTTTCCGGCGTAGTGAAGGGAATTGAGCCCAGGCTGGCTGCCAATGGCGCTATGGTTGACTCTATTATCGTAGAAAATGACGGAGAGGACCGCGCAGTGGACGGCTTTGGGGAGCACAGAGACTGTACTAAGCTCTCCAAGGAAGAAATCAGGGACATCATTAAAGGAGCAGGCATTGTAGGTCTGGGCGGCGCAGGCTTCCCGACTCATGTAAAGCTGACTCCGAAGGACGAGGCTGCCATTGACCATGTCATTGTCAACGGCGCAGAGTGCGAGCCGTATCTGACCAGCGACTACAGACTGATGATGGAGCAGCCGGAAAAGATCATCGGCGGTCTGAAAGTGATTTTACAGCTGTTTGACAATGCCAAGGGCGTGATCGGCATTGAGAACAACAAGCCGGAAGCTATCAAGAAGCTGACTGAGATGGTGAAGGACGAGCCGCGCATCGAGGTATGTCCGCTTCTCACCAAATACCCGCAGGGCGGCGAGCGTACTCTGATTTACGCAGTGACAAAGAGAGAGATCAACTCCTCCATGCTTCCAGCAGATGCAGGCTGCGTTGTGGACAATATTGATACAGTTGTTTCTATTTATAATGCTGTATGCGAGTCCACTCCGCTTATCAGAAAGATCATTACAGTGACAGGAGACGCAGTTGCCAATCCACAGAACTATGAGGTGAGACTGGGAACCAGCTACAACCGTCTGATTGAGGCGGCCGGCGGATTTAAGACTGAACCGGAGAAGATGATTTCCGGAGGTCCTATGATGGGCCAGGCGTTATTCAGCACGGACTTCCCGGTTGCCAAGACTTCCTCCGCCCTTACCTGCTTTACAAAGGACGAGGTAAAGGCCCAGGCTCCTACGCCGTGTATCCGCTGCGGACGCTGCGTGGACGTATGTCCGGAGCATCTGGTTCCGCCGCTGATGATGAAGGCCGCTTCCGCCGAAGATCTGGATCGCTTCCAGAGCTTAAACGGCATGGAGTGCGTAGAGTGCGGCTGCTGTGCCTTTGCATGTCCGGCCAAGAGACCTCTGACACAGGCGTTTAAGGAAATGAGGAAGGCAGTTGCGGCCAGCCGCAGAAAGTAGGAGGTGTGAAGAAATGGAAAAATTGTTAAACGTATCGTCATCACCTCATGTGCGGAATAAGATTACCACTCAGAATCTGATGTTTGATGTGGCGATTGCTATGATTCCCGCCAGCGTTTATGGTGTATGGCAGTTTGGTATGCACGCGCTTCTGGTGCTGATTGCCACCGTGGTTTCCTGCGTGCTGTCCGAGTATGTATATGAGAAACTGATGAAGAAGCCGATTACGGTAAGCGACGGCAGCGCCGTGGTGACAGGTATGATCCTGGCTCTCAACATGCCGCCGGAGATCCCGGTGTGGATCCCATTCCTGGGCGGTATCTTCGCGATTATCGTAGTAAAGCAGCTGTACGGCGGACTGGGACAGAACTTTATGAACCCGGCTCTGGCAGCCAGATGCTTCCTTTTAATTTCCTTTGCAGGATTTATGAACAACTTCTCTTCCGCAAAGCTTGGCTTTGACAGCATGTCCGGAGCGACTCCTCTGGCAGCTATGAGAGCCGGAAACGACGTGGATCTGATGTCCCTGATCGTAGGACGCGTGCCTGGAACCATCGGTGAGGTTTCCGTCATTGCGCTGTTAATCGGAGCTGTTTATATGATCGCAAGGAAGGTCATCAGCCCAAGAATTCCTCTGATTTACATAGGAACCGTAGCTGTGTTTATCTTCCTGTTCGGCGGCTTTGATATTACCTACGTGGCAAAAGAAGTATGCGCCGGCGGTCTTATCTTCGGAGCCTTCTTCATGGCGACAGACTACGTTACCAGCCCGTTAAGCAAGACGGGACAGGTTGTGTACGGCCTGTTCTTAGGTATTCTGACTGGTATTTTCCGTCTGTGGGGAGCTTCTCCCGAGGGCGTATCCTACGCAATTATCTTAGGAAACCTTTTCGTGCCGCTGATTGAGAAAGTGACACTTCCAAAGGCATTCGGAAAGGGGGCTAAAAAATAATGAAGGGAATTTTAAAAGATACATTTATCCTGTTTGTTATTACCCTTGTAGCAGGCTTCTGTCTGGGAGGCGTTCACGATATTACCTTAGAGCCGATTGCCAAGGCTCAGCAGGCGGCTGCCACAGCTACCTATAAAGAGGTGTATCCCGACGCGGCCAATTTCCAGGAGACAGATGAGCTGACAGAGCAGGCGGCTGCCGCAGCTGCAGATCTGGCAGGCCAGGGCTTTGGAAAAGTAAGCATTGACGGAGCCATGGAGGCGGTTGACGCAAACGGCGCAGTGATTGGTTACCTGATCACTTCCACATCCTCCGAGAGCTACGGCGGAGACGTACAGATTTCCGTGGGAATCACAGCTGACGGAACCATTACAGGAGTAGGCTTTTTAGCTATCAACGATACTCCAGGACTTGGTATGAAAGCCAAGGAGCCTGCCTTTAAAGACCAGTTTAACGGCAGAGCAGCCCAGACATTTGAGGTGACAAAGACGGCAGCTTCCGGAGATGCCCAGATTCAGGCTATCAGCGGCGCTACCATCACTTCTTCCGCAGTGACAAACGCAGTAAATGCAGCCGTATACTTCTATACCAGCTGCGTTGCACAGTAGGAGGTGGAGACATGAATAAGTATATAGAACGTATTTATAATGGTATCTGGAAGGAAAACCCGATTTTCGTTCAGATGCTGGGACTGTGTCCTACACTGGCTGTTACCACTTCAGCAATTAACGGAATTGGAATGGGACTTTCCACAACAGCGGTTCTCGTGGCGGCCAACGCCCTTATCGCTGCCCTCAGAAACCTGATTCCTGACAGAGTCCGCCTTCCAGCTGAGATTGTAGTAGTAGCTTCTTTCGTAACGATTATCGACATGCTGATGGAGGGCTTCGTGCCTTCTCTGTACAGCGCTCTGGGAATCTACATTCCTCTGATCGTTGTAAACTGTATTATCCTTGGACGTGCAGAGTCCTACGCCATGAAGAACGGCGTGCTGCTTTCCATTTTCGACGGTATCGGAATGGGACTTGGCTTCACGGTAGCCCTTGGATTAATCGGAGCGTTCCGTGAGCTTCTCGGATCCGGTATGATCTTTAATATCCAGGTAGCTCCGGCTTCCTATCAGCCAGTATCTATCTTTATTCTGGCTCCCGGCGCTTTCTTTGTACTTGCCTGCCTGACAGCGCTTCAGAATAAGCTGAAAGCTCCGTGTGCTACAAACGGCTCCGTGAAGAAGGAGAAAAAGTCCGGATGCTGCGGCGACTGCGCAAGCTGCAAGGATAAAGATGCAAAAAAGGATGAATAGGAGGAAGCATAGATGAAAGAGTTACTTGTTATAGCGATAAGCTCAGCTCTTGTGAGCAATGTCGTATTAAGCCAGTTCCTTGGTATCTGTTCCTTCGTCGGCGTATCGAAAAAGGTGGAGACGGCTGCCGGTATGGGCGGAGCGGTTATCTTCGTTATTACCATCGCCTCCATTGTTTCCAGCCTGATTTATCAGTTTGTGCTGCAGCCGCTTGGAATGGATTACCTGAAAACAATCGTATTTATCCTTATCATCGCTGCTCTGGTTCAGATTGTAGAGATGTTCTTAAAGAAGTGTATGGTATCCCTGTACAACGCCCTGGGCGTGTTCCTGCCGCTGATCACTACAAACTGCGCTGTACTGGGCGTAGCTTTAACCAACGTGCAGAACGGCTACGGCTTTGTGCAGAGCGTTGTAAACGGTATCGGTACGGCAGTGGGCTACACGATCTCCATCGTGCTCTTAGCCGGAATCCGCGAGCATATTGAGGGCAACGACGTTCCCTACAGCTTCCAGGGTTCTCCGATCGTACTTGTAACAGCAGGATTAATGGCGATTGCATTTTTCGGATTTTCCGGATTACTGTAGAGGGAGGATACGAAAATGAATGTTACAGCAATTATTATAGCAGCCGTTGTAATCGCAGCTACCGGTATCATCGTAGGTATCGGTCTGGGACTCTTCGGTGAAAAGTTTAAGGTTGAGGTAGACGAAAAAGAGGCTGCTGTCCGCGAGGCCCTTCCAGGCAACAACTGCGGCGGCTGCGGATACCCTGGCTGCGACGGTCTGGCAAAGGCCATCGCAGAGGGAAAGGCTCCTGCCAACGCCTGTCCGGTAGGCGGCGCTCCGGTAGGAGAGAAGATCGCGGCTATCATGGGCGTGGAAGCCGGAAGCAGCGAGAAGATGGTAGCTTTCGTAAAGTGTAAGGGAACCTGCGATAAGACAAAGGTGAAATACACCTACCACGGAATCGAGGACTGCAAGAAGGCGGCCGTTGTTCCGGGAGGCGGCCCTAAGGCCTGCTCCTACGGCTGTATGGGATTCGGCTCCTGTGTGAAGGCCTGCAAGTTCGACGCTATCCACGTCATCGACGGAATTGCAGTTGTGGACAAGGAGAAGTGCGTGGCCTGCGGCAAGTGCGTGGCAGCCTGCCCGCAGAAGCTGATCGACCTGGTTCCGTACAAGGCGGAGCATCTGGTTCAGTGCAACTCCCACGATAAGGGCAAGGATGTAAAGGCCAAATGCGACGTAGGCTGTATCGGCTGTACCCTCTGCACCAAGCAGTGCGAGTTCGACGCGGTTCACATGGACAACAATGTGGCTGTCATCGATTACGAGAAGTGCACCAACTGCGGCAAGTGCGCAGAGAAGTGCCCGGTCAAGATTATTCAGTAAAGAAATGATAAGAAGAGGACGCTCCTTGTGGGCGTCCTTTTTCAATTCGTAAGAAAAAAGTCATACCTGCAGTAAACTTTATATAGTACAATACAGAAAAGAACAGTGAAACATCAGAATTCCATTGCCGGAGGGGTGAATATGAGAAAACGTACATTGACTATGAGTTTACTGCTCTTATGTCTGGCTTTTTCGGCTTCCGGGTGCCGGAAGAAGAGCACGGCAGCAGAGGAAAGCAGAATCGAAACGGAGAAACCAGAAGAAAACAGAACGGGGATGACGGAAGAAAAGCTGGGGAAGTGTATGGAAGCAGAAACAGAGGAGGAAAGGAAAAGCGCCAGCGCGTTTTCAGGGCAGCGTTTCACAGAACCGCCGGAGCTTACCCTGACAGATTCTCTTTCCAGCCAGTTAAATATCGTTTCACTTACATCGGGAAACTATAGCTGGAAGCGGGAGCCAGACAGAAGCCAGTCTGAACTGGAGAAGGATCAAGTCATCTGTATAGAAGCCTGCGGCATTCATCCTCTGGAGCAGGATGGGGAGAAGGCAGAAAAGATTCATATTCCAGACTACAATCAGATGGACGGCGCGCCATACACCGTTTCCTGTCCTGTTATGCCAGACAAAATAACAGTGACCGGCTGGACTGCTGAGAACCTGGGAAAGCCGGAAAGCCCTGCAGAGGAAACCGCTGTCTATGAAGAAGGGTTTCTGATTCAGCTGAAGGCAGGCATGGTATATGAGCTGAGGGCAGTCTGGGAGGAAGATAAGCTGTCTGACAGAGGCTTTTCAGGGGAAGCCGGCTATATTTTTATGACAGATGGAACTTCAGACACTGATGCAGAGTGACAGATTTTATTTATGACACAGACAGGAAAGAATTTCTGGAAAACTGTGCCATAGACGGAGAAGAGATTAATTATCTGGGAACGACAGGACTGTAGTTATAAAAAACTCCCGTGCAAAAGAGCACATGCATGAACTGCTCTTCTGCACGGGAGTTTTATCGCAGCCGAAAAATACAGGCGCAGCCGGGACGCCCGATTATAAACTCGTTACGATTTCTACATATCCCTTCATATAATCTACCTTTCTTCCATCCCGTATCTCGCTCATCAGAAAATTTGCCAGCAGAATTCCCGTTTCGGCCTTTCGCCTGATAGGAGCCAGCTTTTCTTGTATATTGTTGGAATAATCCTCCTCCGGATACTCCTCGATTAAGAAGGAGGCGAAGCGGGAGGTCTGCGTCCGTTCGGCTTCCCAGAGCACGCTGTCCGAAGGAGACGGCTTTTCGCAGATAATTCCGCGGACTTCCCGGGACAGAGCTCTCGTGTCGATGCACCGGACATAGAGAGAGGGATTGCGCGTGTACTCTGTCAGCTTATCCTGATCGCTGTAGGAGAAGCGGACAACAGAGCAGAAGGGAACGTCTTCCCAGGAATAGTCCCTCTGCCGGAGAACGCTGATTTCCTGAAGATGTTTTTCTTTCAGGAGAATCAGCTGGTGCATGGCTCTCAGCTCCTCCATCTGCTTCTCCACCCGGAGCTTCACGTCGTCAAGAATCTGGCTGTAATCCTCCAGGCCGAAGCGGTTAAACCGTTCCATCTGCTTCACTGGAATGCCGATATTCCTGTAAAATGCAACCTCCGCAATATTTAACAGATCCGCCATCGTGTATTTCCTGTAGTTGTTCATCTCCTGGCGGACGGAGAAAATTCCTGCATCCTGCCAGTAGCGGAGCGTATGCTCCGGGATATTTAACAGACGGGAAACCTCCCCGATTGAGAGATAATTTTCCATAAGCAGTCTCCTCCTTTGCAGTATGACATAATTATAACAAAAATCAGACAGACTTCAAACAGTAAATGCTTGACTCTCAAGTTACTTGAACCTTTATAATTGATACGAATGTTAAAAATGTGTAAAAATACGCAGGAGGAATGAAGGTATGAGTGAAAAAACCAAACGGAAAAAATGGTTTGAGAATGTCAAAATGCCTCACACCTATGTGATTCTTATCACAATTCTGGTGATCATGACGATTCTCACCCACATTATTCCGGCAGGACAGTATCAGAGAGTGGAGGATCCGGTCAGCGGCACAACGGTAGTCGTACCGGACAGCTTCGAGTTTGTGGATGTGGACGCCCCGGGATTTTTTGACATTTTCCTGTCTCTTCAGAGGGGATATGTAGACGCGGCGGACATTATGTTTTTAATTATCTTTGCCTACGGATTTGTGTTTATGCTGGTGAAGAACGGCACGATGGACGCAGTTCTGGGAACGCTGGTCCGGCTGGTGGGAAAGAAAATCCAGCTGATGATTCCCATTACCATGATCGTGCTGGGACTGTTAAGCTCCACCATGGGAATTTTTGAGGAGGTGTACGGTCTCTTCCCCGTGTTTGTGGGAATTGCGGTCGCTCTCGGCTACGATATGGTGGTGGGAGGAGCCATCGTCTATCTGGGCGTTACGATTGGCTACGCGTCCGGTACGTTTAACCCCTACACCATCGGAATTGCCCAGGACGTGGCGGGCGTGCCTCTTTACTCCGGTCTGGGGCTTAGAATCGCAGTTTTAATCGCCTTTGAGCTTCTGGCGATTCTCTACATCATGCACTATGCCCGCAAGGTAAAGGCAGATCCGACGAAATCCGTTATGTACGGCGTTGAGACAGACTTCGTCCAGAGAAAGAGTCTGGAGGAGCTGACAGGCTCTAAGATGGACACGAGACAGAAGATCAGCCTGGTTCTGTTCCTGGGAACTCTGGGAGGACTTCTGTGGGGCATTACCCAGGCTGGATGGGGCATCAATGAGATTGCAGCCATGTTCCTGATGATGATGATTTTTGTGGGAATTGTCAGCGGCTACTCTGCTACGGACATCTGCAAAACATTTATCGAGTCCACAAAGTCCATGGTATCCTCCATGCTGATTGTAGGATTTACGAGAGGTATCCTGTTAGTTATGAAGGATGGAATGATTTCTGACACCATCGTTTACTATCTGGTAAGCCTGCTCTCCGAGGCCAGCAAGTTTGTATCTGCCTATGGAATGCTGTTCTTACAGAATATCATTAAGTTCTTTATCACAGGATCCTCCAGCCAGGCGACTATCACCATGCCGATTATGGCTCCGACTGCCGAGTTAATCGGACTGAGCAAGCAGATCGCGGTGCTGGCATACCAGTTTGGAAACGGTTTTGCCGAGATGTTCTGGCCGACTTCCTGTGCCCTGGGATGCGGACTGATGGGAGTGCCGATCAACAAGTGGTATAAGTTTATTACGCCTCTGTTTGGAATGGTGCTTGTGTTAGAGGTAGTGTTTATGACCATCGCGGTGGCGATTGGATACTAAAGAGAAGGAGATGAGTCAGAATGCTTATTAAAAACGGCAATGTTCTTCTGTTTGAGGAAAATGGATTTGTGAAGCGGGATCTGCGGGTGAGAGACGGAAAAATCCAAGAGATCGGTGAAAACCTGGCGCCTGAACAGGGAGAGGAGCTTCTCGAGGCAGAGGGAAAATATGTGACTCCCGGCCTCATTGACGCCCACAGCCACATCTGCGTCAGCGAGGAAGGAATGGGAGCTATCGGAGACGACTGCAACGACTACAGCGATGCCCTGATGCCCTATCTGGACACGCTGGACGCCATCAATCCCTTTGACCTGGCTGTCAAGTCGGCGGTGGAAGCCGGCGTAACGGCGGCCTGCACCTGTCCTGGGAGCGATAGTGTCATCGGAGGCATGTGCAGCGTCATCAGCCTGACAGGAACCGTGGCGGAGGATATGCTTTTAAAGGGAAAGGCAGCCGTGAAGTGCAGCTTTGGAGAAAACCCGAAGAACGCAGGCTATGGCTTCAAATCCCGCATGGGAAATGCTTGGCTTCTGAGAAAGTGCATTGAGGATGCTCTGGAATACCGCCACCACAAGGAGGAGGCGGAAAAGTCAGGTTCCTACTTCCGTACTGACATTGGAATGGAAAACATGCTTCCGCTTTTAAACAGGGAAATCCCTCTCCATGCCCACGTCCACAGAGCAGACGACATCTGTACGGCAATCAGGATTGCCAGGGAATATAACCTGCGTCTGGTGCTGGTACACTGCACAGACGGGGTATCCGTACTGGATTACTTAAAGCAGTTTGACTATCCGGTGATTTTAGGTCCGACCATCAACCCCAGATCCAAGCTGGAGTGCATGGCCAAGCGGTTTGAGACGGCCGGCATTATGAGCCGGGCAGGAATCAAGGTATGTCTGACTGCGGATCACGACGTAACGCCGATTTACTATCTTCCTGTATACGGCGCTCAGGCCGTCAAGGCAGGACTTGACGAGGTGGAAGGCCTGAAGGCGCTGACCAGGAATCCGGCGGAGGTTCTGGGAATCGGCGACAGGAAGGGAGAAATTAAGGAAGGAAAGGACGCAGATCTTGTGATCTGGTCCGGCCGTCCCTTTGACTCCTGCACAAAGGCAGAAACAGTCTTTATTATGGGAAAAAAGGAAGCGGGAAACTAAACTGCTTTTTACAGAGACGTGTCCAAGGGCAAGCTGCGCCCTGGACACGCTTTTTGGCGTACAGCAATAACTATTAAAAGATACGATTCAGAAACCAGGAAACGAAATACAGCATCATAAGGAATAAACAGAATAGGAGAAGTAGAATGGGAACACTGAAACAGCGTATGCAGAATATAAAAATGCCTCATACTTATGTAATTCTTACAGGGATTCTTCTTCTGGTGGTGGCTTTGACCTATGTGATTCCGGCAGGGGAGTACACAAGAGTCTTTGATCCAATCAGTCAGAAGGAGATTGTAGATCCAGATTCTTTTCATTTTGTGGAGGGGAACCGGCCGGGATTTTTCGGCATTTTTCTGGCGCTGCAGAGGGGGTATGTAGATGCGGCGGGTATTCTGTTCCTGATTATTTTTGCTTACGGATATGTGTATATGCTGATTGACAATGGAACGCTGAACGCCCTGATAGGGGGATTAATCCGGGCGCTGGGGGAAAAGACGTTTCTCATTATTCCTGTGGGAATGGCTGTCTTTGGCATTTTGGGCTCTACTATGGGAATTTTTGAGGAAGTTTACGGCATGGTTCCCGTGTTTGCAGGGATTGCAGCGGCTCTGGGATATGATATTATCGTGGGGGGAGCCATCGTATTTGTGGGAGTGGCCACAGGCTTTGCCGCGGCTACCCTGAATCCCTTTTCTATTGGAATTGCCCAGAGCATCGCGGGAGTTCCCATGTTTTCAGGCCTTTTATTCCACACTGCAGTCTTTATTACCTTTCAGACAGCGGCGGTTCTCTATGTCATGTGGTATGCCCGGAGAGTAAAAAAGAACCCCAGGCACTCCGTCCTTTACGGAGAGCATCTGGAAGGCCTGCCATCCCAGGAGCTGACCAGGGCTCCTATGACGGGAAGGCAGAAAATCTGCCTGGTGCTTTTTCTATTCACTATGGGACTGCTTCTGTATGGAACGACCAGGCTTGGATGGTATATTGATGAAATTGCCGCCATGTTTTTAATGATGATGATTGCCACAGGAGCAGCAGGAGGATATGGCGCGACAAAGATATGCAGGACGTTTATTGAATCTACGAAGAGTATGATCGCTTCTGTTCTGGTAGTGGGTTTTACCAGGGGAATTGTCCTGGTTATGAAGGACGCCATGATCACGGATACCATTGTTTACGGCCTGTCCCATCTTCTGAACGGTCAGGGACCTGTGATTTCCTCTGTGGGAATGCTGGCCATGCAGAATGTGATTAACTTTTTTATCACAGGATCCTCCAGCCAGGCGGCTATCACCATGCCCATTATGACGCCGGTAGCAGATCTGGTGGGGGTAAGCCGCCAGACGGCTGTGCTGGCCTATATGTTCGGAGACGGATTTTCAGATATGTTCTGGCCCACCGCCTGCGCCCTGCAGTGCGGCCTTATGGGGATTCCGCTGGGAAAATGGTATAAGTTCATGACTCCCCTGTTTGGAATAATGGTAGTTCTCCAGACTGTCTTTATCATTCTTTCCGTCTATGTTTACGTTTAAAAAGCTGGCTGGCGCGGTAAATCGCTTTATCACGCCAGCCGGCTTTTTTAAACGTATGGATTTTCATGCAGAACCGTCAGGCGGAGGCGGTACGTCCTGGACGCCCCTCCTGAAAGCTTCTGCAGGTGGTTCTTGTGGAAGAAATCATCGTCCTCGCCGGAGCAGGGAGCGGATCCGTTCCAGGGCTCGAAGCAGAGGTACCGGGCCTCGTCTTCCGGCTTTGTCCAGAAGGCAATGGTTTCAAAGTCAGGGAATTCCGCCCGGATCCCTTTTCCTGTTTTTGTGTGGATCAGGCTGGCCTCTCTGGAGGAAGGGCGGTCAAACCACAGGGCGTCGGAGAGGAACAGATCTCTGCTCAGAGAAAAACGCAGGCCGTCTCCCGGGCAGGGGCGCTCTGTCGTCATATCAAACTGCATATGTTCCAGATCGAAGGCCCGGTATCCAGACTGCTGCGGCCTTGGAAAGCGGATTTCGTAGTCCTCAAACCGCTCTCCCGGAAAAAGCGGACAGCAGACAGCCGGATGAAGCCCCACACAGTAGGCCATAGGGGAAGCGGCCGGATTTTCTATCTTCACGGAGAAAGAGAGACTTTCCCCGGACAGCGAGTAGGTGATGGAAAAGGAAAAGGCGTAGGGGTAGACGCCTTCTGGAAAGTCCTGATCCGTGACGCCCAGAGTGACAAACTCGTTTCCCTGCTCTTTTAAATGGAAAGAAAGGCTGCGGACCGGGCCGTGCTTTGGAATTTCGTAGGTTTTCCCATCAATCACCGTTTTTCCATTTCTCAGATTTCCGATAATGGGAAAGAGAAGGGGAGAGCAGCTGGACCAGACGGCAGGATCCCTCTGCCAGATATATTCGGTTCCGTTTTTATCCTTCAGAGAGATCAGCTGCGCGCCTGTCTCGTCAATACAGGCAGTCAGAGCTGAATTGCAGATGGTGTAAATCACAGATAGTACCTCCTTAAACAAAAAAGATGAGTTAAGTATAGCGTTTTTTGAATAGGATGGCAAGAAAACTTAGCGGAGGATGATTGTGAAGATTGCCCCTTGCGTTTGTCTTTCAGGCTGTTATAATGATGCTGGAAGAACTGAGATCAGGAGGAAATAAAAATGAACCCGATGGATATGATAAAGATAGCAGGGATGTGGTCGGCTTTTAAACAGCGTCATCCTAAGCTTCCTATGTTTTTCAGAAAAGCGGCTGAGACAGGCGCTTTTAGACCGGAAACGGTGCTGGAACTTACTGTTAAGACACCGGATGGCCGCGAGATGGCTGCCAACATGAAAATTATGGCGGAGGATCTGGAACTGCTGGAACAGATAGCGCCCATGAAAAAATAACAGGGAAACAGGCCCAGTCCTGAAAAACTCCTTCTTCTATTCCATAAGAATCTGCTATTATCCGATTAAAGATACGAATACGGCAGAAGACGATATGTAAGAGAAGGAGAGAGACCTATGAAAACGATGAAGATGACAGAGCAGAGCATGGATGCTTACCGCGTTTATCTGACAGAGGAGGAGAAGAGCAGGGGGACGATTGAGAAATATCTGAGAGACGTCAGGCGTTTCTATGAATGTCCACCGGCATCCGCATCAGCGAGCTGCCCTGCATTACCTGGGAGGCGGTTCAGAGCGGGAAAGCTGTGATACGGCTGAAAGGGAAGACGAGAGTGATCATTCTGCCCCAGAAGCTTCGGGAAAAGCTGACAGACTACTGCGCGAAGGAGCAGATTACCTCAGGCCCGGTGTTTCGAACCAGAACAGGACGCCCGATTCACCGCAGCAATATATGGTCAGATATGAAACAGCTGTGCCGGAAAGCGGGGGTGGACGAAAGGAAGGTCTTTCCCCACAATCTGCGCCATCTGTTTGCCCGCACTTATTATAGGAAGCATCACGATATCGTCTACCTGGCCGATATCCTTGGACACAGCAGCATCGACACCACAAGGATTTATACAAGCGTCAGCGTTCAGGAGCATGAGAAGGTGCTGGAGGAGATGGGGCTGACCGTTTAGAAAATAAAAACGCAGGAAAATCTGCAGGCTGGCAGTCTGCAAAATGTTCCATAATGAAACAAGTGATTTCAGAAACTTCGCCTGTACTCTGGCAGAACAAGAAAAGTTTATTTTTTTTAAAAATTGAAACATTTCACGGCGGCGTGGTTGTAATTGGGCAGTAAATTTGCTATGCTAGAGCGAGTAATTGGGAGAAGCTTCCAAAATATATGACAGAATGAGATTGCAAAATGACGACAGGAGGTTGTCTGAAATGAAAAAATTAACTGCATTTTTCGGAAGTCTGGGACTTATGCTTATATCCAGTCCGCTGACAGCTTTGGCTGCAGGAACCGGAAGCGCAGGGGAGACGGGATCCGTACCGCTCTGGATGTGCGTTCCCTTTGCCGGGCTTTTGCTCTGTATCGCGGTACTGCCCCTTGTAAAGGCAGAGTGGTGGGAGAGCCACCAGCCCCACGCGGTGCTGTTCTGGTCTCTTTTGTTCGCCGTTCCGTTTGCTCTGAAGTTTGGAGCCGGGACAGCGTCGGAGACGATTTTAGAGTGTCTGGTCAATGATTACCTGACATTTATTGTGCTATTGTTCGGCCTGTTCTGCGTGTCCGGCAATATCACCATGTCCGGCGATCTGGCAGGTTCCCCGCGGGTGAACGTAGGCCTTTTAGCCCTTGGAACGCTGCTTTCCAGCTGGATTGGAACCACAGGCGCCAGTATGCTGATGGTTCGTCCAGTCATTAAAATGAATTCCTGGAGAAAGAGAAAACGCCACATTATTATTTTCTTTATTTTCCTGGTGTCCAATATCGGAGGATGCCTGACTCCAATCGGAGATCCGCCTCTTCTGATGGGCTTTATGAGGGGAGTTCCGTTTTTCTGGAGCCTTCATTTAATTCCGATTCTGCTGGTGAATATGGCGGTTCTGCTGACAATCTTCTATTTTATTGACCTGCGGGCCTACCGGAAGGATATTGCGGCAGGCTTAAAGCCGGATATCAGTAAGCCGGGTACAGAGGTGAAGCTGCGCGGGGCGCACAACCTTATTTTCCTGGCGGCGATTGTAGGAGCCGTGATTTTAAGCGGAACCCTTCCCAGCCTTCCGGCCTTCCAGGATGCGGCTGGAAATGTAAAGGGAATCCACATTTTCGGAGAGGTAGTGCTTTCCTATCCGTCTATTATCGAGATTGTGATTATCCTGGCCGCCGCCTTTTTGTCCTTTAAGACCACAGAATCAGAGCTCCGCCGTGAGAACCACTTTACCTGGGGAGCAATTCAGGAGGTTGCCGTACTGTTTATCGGTATTTTCATCACCATGCAGCCGGCTCTGATGCTTTTAAAGGCCAACGGAGCCAACCTGGGAATTACAGAGCCGTTTGAAATGTTCTGGGTCACGGGACTGTTGTCCAGCTTCCTGGATAACACGCCTACCTACCTGGTATTCCTGACAACAGCCGGAGCGGTCGGATTTACAGAGGGACTGACCACCTCCCTGGGAGTGATTCCGATTCAGATGCTGACGGCAATTTCCTGCGGAGCTGTGTTCATGGGAGCCAATACCTATATCGGAAACGCGCCGAACTTTATGGTGAAATCCATTGCAGACGAGAACGGTGTGCGGATGCCGTCCTTCTTCGGATATCTGCTCTGGTCTCTGGTAATTCTGGTTCCGGTCTTTGCTCTGGACATGCTGCTGTTTTTCCTGTAGGGAGGTAATGGACGATGAGTGGAAATACAAATAATGAAACAAAAATCAGAGCGCTGGCTGAACGGATTTACGATCTGGACGCCCAGGTTTACGCTTCCTTAGGATCCTCTCTGGGCCGCGTATTTAACCGGGACAGAGAGCGGTGCGTCAGAGAGCTGATTTCGCTGATGACTACCAGGCCGGAGGGAAACCTGGTCCGCAGCGAGATTGCCCTGATTGGAAATATGGCCAGAACCATTCAGGATAAGGAAGAACGCCGCCTGGTCATGACGGAATATAATGAGATTCTCCAGGCAGTGATGGAGCTGCCCACCAGCTTTGCCAGCGGAGATGTGGTAAATCTGGAGCTGGCAAAATTAAATACCTTCAATTTAAAGAACCGGTTCACAGACAAGGATCATCTGATTATCTGCATCGGCTGGACCTATGGAAGCGGAGGCGTAAACATTGGCTTCAAGCTGGCTGATAAATTAAAAATCAACTTCTATGACGCAGAGATTTTCGAAGCCGTTTTAAAACGTCTGAAGGCGGAGAAGGATTCTGTGGAAGACAAGGGCGGATACAAGATTGAATCGCCCGGGGAAAAGCTTCAGAACCCCAGCGACGCCTTTAAGCCGGAGCGGCATCTGACGCTGCGCCAGCATATGCGGGAGTTCAGCCGGTTCCACGGCCTTCCCAAGGAGGACGCGGTATTCTTTAACGAGAGCGATCTGCTCTGCGACATGGCGAAAAAGGAGGACTTCGTAATTCTGGGACGATGCAGCGACGTGATTATGACAAATAACCATATCCCCCACGTCAGCATCTACATTACGGCGCCTTTTGAGCAGCGCATCAAGAGAGCCATGGAGATTGACAGTACGCTGACCGTCAAGCAGGCGGCCCGCTACTTAAAGCATCTGGACAGAGAGCGTTCCAAGCATTACCGGTTCTATACAGGCCGTCAGTGGGGAAACGCCAATAACTACGATCTCTGCATTAACAGCGCCAGCTACGGAATCGACGGAACCGTGGACTTTATTTACAACATGATTACCCTGCGTCAGGAAGAGAGCAAAAAAGAAACGGAAGTCCATCAGTAATTTCTTACGTTTTCTTACATTTTTCTTCATTTAATTGTGCCGGTTCCTGCTTTGTGGTATAATTTCACAAAATCAGGACCGTTTGGGAACTTTAAATGGGGAGGTAGTGAATGTATCAGATTTCTAATTTTACTGACAATGACGATGTAAAGATTCTTGATGAGATGGGAGCTTTTCAGGTAATCGAGTATCAGAGAGACTTGAGCGTGTCTCCGTCTTCTGCGATCACAGCGTATTTCAGCTCTGAGATGAATGTGAGAAAGCGCCAGCTGGTCTGCTATCTGGACAAATCCCACGTGACTATCCAGGCAGGGGCTATGCAGTGGATGTTGGGAAATGTAAACGCCACCACAGGGGTAAAGGGAGTCGGCGATTTCTTTGGAAAGGCAGTCCGCGGCAAGGCCAGCGGCGAGTCGGCGATTAAACCGGAGTACACCGGAGACGGAGTTCTGGTGCTGGAGCCGACCTATAAGCATCTGATTTTGATGGATACCGCTTCATGGGGCGGAGGCGTTGTGCTGGACGACGGACTGTTTCTGGCCTGTGAATCCAGCCTGAAGCACAAAGCGGTGATGCGGTCCAACTTTTCCTCAGCCGTAGCTGGAGGAGAAGGCCTGTTCAACCTGAGTCTGAACGGTTCAGGCGTATTCTGTATTGAATCAGAGTGTCCGAAGGAGGAGCTTATCGAGATTACGCTGCAGGACGACGTGCTCAAGGTAGATGGAAACCACGCCATTGCCTGGAGCAAATCTCTGGAGTTTACAGTGGAGCGTTCCGGAAAGACTCTGATTGGATCCGCCGCTTCCGGAGAAGGCCTTGTGAACGTTTACCGCGGCACAGGCAAGGTGCTGATGATGCCTACAGCGAAGATGCTTAATATTTAATCAGGAATCAAGTCACTGGTAAAAGAGACTGTTGCAGCAGCAGATGATGTTCTGTTTCTGGAGCAGTCTTTTTTTGTGCAAAAATGAGGAAATACATAGAAAATGGCAATAAAAGAAAAATTTGATAGATATTTTCTATTTGAAAAAAATTTACGATCCAGTACAATTTTAATTGGAATACATTAATTGAAAAAACCTGCTTGGGAGGAAACTATGCTGGAAGTAAAACAGTTATCCAAGAGCTTTGAAGGGAATTATGTGCTGAAGGGAGTCAGCCTTTCCATAAAAGCAGGGGAAATTTATGGGCTGATTGGAGCTAATGGTTCGGGAAAAAGCACCTTGATGAATATTTTAAATGGAAATGAAAAGATTCGGAGAACTGGCGGATATGAGGGGGAAATTCTGATTGACGGAAAGAGAATCAGAATCGAAAACAGAGCTCAGTCAGAGGCTCAGGGAATCGCCATGGTGCATCAGGAGCTGGCGCTGTTTGCTGGAATGACGGTCGGGGAAAATATAAAAATTAACCGGGAAAATGTAAAAGGGAAAGGACTTTTTGTGCCGGAGCTGGCCTATGTGGATGAGAAAAAGAACCGGGAGGATGCAGTCTGCACACTGTACCGGATCGGTTCAGATCTGGATCCGGATATCCAGATTGATCGTCTGGCTTTAAATCAGAAGCAGTTTGTGGAGATTGCCAGAGAGCTGGACAACCAGAATGTTCGGCTTCTGATGCTGGACGAGCCTACCAGTTCGTTAAATATCACAGAGACAAAGGGACTGTTAGCCTGTATCCGGGAAATTGCCAGAGAGGGAATTGCAGTTTTATTTATTTCCCACCGCTTAGATGAGATCATGGAAATATGCGATCGGGTGTCTGTTCTGCGGGATGGAGAACTTATTTCTACTTATAATAAAGAAGACTTTGATGCAGAACGATTTGCCGACGACATGGTGGGCAGAGAGATTGTGAAAGCCAGACGCCATGAAACCCGGTCAGGAGGCCAGACTCTGTTTTCTTATAGGGGACTGCCGGAAAATCAAAGCCTGGATGTGCTTGAGGGGGAGATTTTAGGTATTACCGGACTGGCCGGGCAGGGGCAGGAGGAGCTGCTGGACGGTCTGTTTGGCATGAAAAAGGCAGAGTATCAGGCTGTCTACAAGGGGAAAAAGCTGAAGCCGGGAGATACAGAAAGCCTGATTAATCACAGAATTTACTATCTTTCAGAGGACAGAGGGGAGGCCAGTCTGCTGCTTGACAGCCCAATCTGGGAAAATATGGTATTTGGGACAGAAAAGATTCATCCGGAGTTTCTGCGTTTCGGGAAATGTCCGGCCCTGTCTATGCTGAATCACAGGGCGATTGACCGTCACGTCAGAGAGATGATAGAGCTCTTGAATGTTGTGTGCAGAGGGCCGGAGCAGAAGGTCAGGGAGCTTTCGGGAGGAAATCAGCAGAAAATCTGCGTCAGCCGGGCTATTACCTTCCAGCCGGAGCTGCTTTTAATCGGAGAGCCGACCAGAGGGATTGACGTTTATTCCAAAGAGCTGATTTTGCAGTGGCTTTTAAAGATGAACCGGGATTATCACACCACTCTGGTGGTATCTTCCGGAGAGCTGGAGGAGCTTTTGAGAATTTGCGACAGAATCGCTGTGATGCATCAGGGGAAGGTGTTCAAAATATTTGACAATAACAATACGAGCCTGGAGGAATTAACTCTGGCTCTCTATGGGAGGGAACTCAAATGAAAACAAAATATTTGAACCCCCCGCAGGTAATTATGCTGGTATTTATGGGCATTTTGCTTCTGGCAGCCGTGGGAATCGATATGGATATGGCAGGAATTATCAGCGACGCTCTGGTGAAATGGGCTATGAACGGTGTGATTGTCCTGTCCCTGATCCCTATGATCAATGTGGGAGCAGGCAGAAACTTTGGTATGACTATTGGATTATCGGCAGGACTTGTAGGGATGATTTTTGCCCTGAATGCCCGTCTGACTTCCTGGACTGGCTTTTTCTGCTCCGTGTTTGCGGGAATGGCAGTGGCTCTTGTGTTCGGTCTGCTTTATGCGGCAGTTTTAAACAGGCTGAAGCTGAACGAGGAGATTGTAGGAACCTTCGCAGGCTACTCTTTTATCCCGATTATGAATCTGTTTTACACGTTTGTGCCTGTGACGAACCGTCAGATGCTTTACCCTATCGGCGGCCAGGGACTTCGTCCGAAGGTCAATCTGGAAAATTACTTCGGGCAGATTTTAGACAGGCTGTGGCAGATAGAAATAGGCAGCGTTGTGATTCCGCTGGGCCTTCTCCTGTTTTTCTTTGGAATCGGAGCGCTGCTCTGGCTTTTTGCCAAGACAAGGACAGGCCTGATTTTCGCGGCTATTGCAGAAAATGAGAAATTTGCCAGACTGGCAGGCATCCGTGTTAACCGATACCGCACCATTGCTATCGTTATGTCTACGATGATCGCGGCAGTAGGAGTGGTGGTATATTCTCAAAGTTACGGGATTCTGCATCTGTATGACGGACCGTTTATGATGAGCTTTCCGGCTGTCTCCGCTATCGTAATCGGCGGCGCCAGTCCGAAAAAAGCGACTGTAATGAATGCCCTGATTGGTACGTTTTTATATCAGACCACCTATCTGCTGTCTATTCCTGTAGCTAACGCGCTGCTGATACCAGAGATGGCAGAGATCCTCCGTACCATTATTACAAGCGGCATTATTTTGTATGCATTTATTTTTGAGAGGAAGGATGCGAGACATGAAGTACATAAAGCGTAATATAGTTCCCATCGCTGTTCTGGCTCTGGCCATTCTGTCCTTTCGGTTTGCAGGAATCAGCCTGTCCTATCTGGCCTCAGAGGTGTACACGCGGTTTATCCGCAACATTCTGTTTACTCTGGCATTGATTTTGCCGGTGACCTGCGGAATGGGGCTGAATTTTGCTATTGTAGTAGGCGCCATCTCAGCCCAGGCTGCCATGGTTATCTCCGTGGATCTGATGCTAGAGGGCGGATCTGCTCTTTTCTTTGTAATTGTTTTAAGCTTTGCGCTGTCTATTGTGTTTGGATGGATGGTAGCGGCTCTTTTGAACCGGGCGAAGGGAAAAGAGATGATCGTATCCATTATGGTGGGACAGCTAAGCTCAGTCATCTATCAGTTTGTATTTATGGTAGCCTATGGAATGTTCTTTGAGCCAAAGAATCAGGAGATTATCCTGGATCGGGGAATCGGAGTGCGCAGTATGATTGACGCGAAAAATATCAGCAGTATTTTCAAAAGCATTCTGCCCTTTGAATTTGACGGAAAAACATACTCCCTGCTGCCTCTGATTTTTATTGGAGCCTTTGCCCTGCTGTTGTTTTATATTCAGCGTACCAGGCTGGGAACTCTGGCAAGGGCGGTGGGAACTGATCTTCAAACAGCGGAAAAGCTGGGAATCAAGAGCGACCGGGTGAGAACCATCTGCATTATTATATCAACGCTGTTTGCTGCTATGAGTCAGATTTTATTTGTGGCAGATTTTGGAACGATTAATGTGTATACAGGCCATCTGGGACTGGATACGTTTGCGGCAGCAGCTATTCTGGTAGGAGGGGCTTCTATTAAAAAGGCCGGGATGCGGCACTGCTTTCTGGGAGTTATTCTGTTTCATGCACTGTTTGTGACTTCGCCCATGGCGGGACAGAACTTGTTTAACAACCCTGCAGTGGGAGAGTATTTCCGATCCTTTGTGGCATATGGCGTTATTGTCATTGCCATTATGCTGAATCTCAGGACAGAGAAGGAGAAGGCTGAAAATTAAAATATGCAAGGGGTTTCTGGGAAGCGGTTTCTGAAGGAGAGCGCTTCCATGAAATAAATAAAATATTACAAAATGGAGGAAGCTATGAGAAAGAAACTAGTAAGTGTATTTCTGGCAGCCGCTCTGGCAGTTACAACGCTGACCGCCTGTTCATCTCAGACAGGTGCAGATACAGAGAGCAAAGGCGCGGCGTCAGAGCAGGAGGCTCAGACTAAGGAGACGAAAGCCGGAGAGACAGCTGCAAAAGAGGGGGAAGAAACAGATTCAGATGAATCCTACAAAATAGGTATTGTGACGCCTACTGTCACAGTGAGCGAGGATGAGTTCCGTGGAGCACAGGAGATGGTGCAGAAGTATCCGGATCTGGTTGTACATAAGACAATCCCAGAGAATTTTTCCACTGATAAAGAAGGGTGTATTTCTGTTATCACCAGCCTTGCTGATGATCCAGAGATGAAATATATTATTTTTGACTGCGGTATGGAGGGAATTATCCCGGCATTCCAGACGATTCGCGAGAAACGTCCTGATATTGTAACAATGGTTACAAGCAATGATGATCCGAAGCTGTTAAATGAATATGTGGATATTTCCATTACTACAGACTGGAACCGCCGTGGGGAGACAATCGCAACAAAGGCTCACGAGATGGGAGCCAAGACATTTATTCACTATTCCTTCCCAACCCATATGGCTTCTGAGAGCAAGGTAATCCGCAGAGACAGAATGAAAGAGACGTGTGAGAAGCTGGGAATGGAGTTTGTAGAGATTACAACGCCAGATCCGCAGACTGGAAATGGAAGAGCTCCGATGCTCCAGTTTCTGAGAGAAGATATTCCGCGCCAGATCGAGAAGTATGGTCCTGACACAAATATTTTCGGAACCAACTGCCCAATGTATGATGTAATTCTGGACGAGGCGTTCAAGTTAAAATTTATTGTAGCAGAGCAGTGCTGCCCGACTCCGACACAATCCTACCCAACCATTCTGAACCTGGAGATTACAGAGGAGGATCTGGGAAATTATGATAAAATCAATGAGATGATCACAGAAAAGTCCACAGAAGCAGGCATGACAGGCAGACTGTCCGGATGGGCGATGCCGTCCTCTGTATATATTCCAAAGTTCAAGGTAGAACTGGCAAAATATATGCATGACAATAACTTAAAGCCTGAGGACGTTCTCAGTAAGGAATTTTTAGACAATTTCTCAAAGGAGCACATGCCGGTAGCAGCAGACTTCGCGATTGCAGGCGAAGGACTGGACAATTACTACATGCTGATTCTGGAAGATATTTATTATTAATTCACCAAAGCCTGAGGCCGCGAAGCGGTCTCAGGCTTTTTCTAAAGAACTCATCTGAACTATAACAAAATGAGAAATATGTGGTGTTCTTTGACCGATGAGTAAGAAAAACGTAAACTTTTTATGCCAAAATCTTCAAGATTTTTACAAAATTTTTATAATTAGTGATTGATTTATTTGATCTGCATGCTATAATAAGACAAAAGATGGACACATTTATGTGGTATGATAAAAAATTTTACCACATAATTCTCATTATGTAATAAAACGGTCAATGACAGTTTGATGGAGAGCAAAATGCCAAGAAGAACAGGGATGATGAAAATAATTGACGTACATGCGCATATTCTTCCAGGCGTTGACGATGGTTCTGAAAATTGGAACGAATCCATAGAAATGCTCTGGATGGCATATGAGCAGGGGATTCGAACCATAATCGCCACTCCCCATTACCATCAGGGACAGGATATAGAGAGATTAAAGGAAACTACCGGAATTCTGAGACAGGAGGCGCAAAAACTAGATCCAGAGTACGGTATTTTTTTAGGCCAGGAATTGATGGATTCAGAGGGGATTCTGGATGAACTGAGGAAAGGCCGGGCTCTCACAATGGTGGGCAGCCGCTATGTCCTGATTGAATTTCTTCCAAATGTATCATACAGCCGCCTGTATCAGAGATTGAGGCAGCTGCAGGGAGCTGGATATATTCCGATTCTGGCTCATGCAGAGAGATATGGATGTCTGAGAACAAAGGGAAGACTGGAAGAGCTGATTGAAGGCGGAACCCGGATTCAGATGAACTACAGAAGCCTTGCAGGAAGCATATGGAATAAACATACGAGGTGGTGCAGAAGGCAGGTACTGGATGGAAATATTCATCTGCTGGGAACGGACATGCATAATTCAGGTTCCAGAGCGCCAAAGACAGATAAAGCCCTTGCGTGGCTGGAACGCCGCTGCGACAGGAAGCAGCTGCGGAGGATGCTGTTTAAATATCCGGAATACATATTGAATCATAAAGAAGGGATGGAAAGGTAAGAAACCATGGGGAACACACAGTATGAAGAGAATGACGAGATAGAAATTGATCTGCTGGAGATATTGCTTGAACTGAAAAAAAGAGTTCTTTGGATTCTTCTGGCAGTTGTGATTGGAGGCGCTGCGTTCGGACTGTACAGTAAGCTGATTCTGGTTCCGAAATATTCTTCCACAGCCATGATGTATGTGCTTTCTAAGGAGACGACCCTGACCTCTCTGGCTGACCTGCAGATAGGAAGCCAGCTGACACAGGACTACAAGGTTATGATTACCAGCCGGCCAGTGCTGGAAAAGGTAATTACAGACCTGAACCTGGAATATAGCTATGAGGAATTTAAGGAAGAGCTGGTCATTGAAAACCCGAAGGATACGCGAATTTTACAGCTGTCCATAGAAGAAGCTGATCCGAATTTAGCGGCGGATATTGTCAATACAGTGGCAAGGCGTTCTTCTGAATATATCGGAGAAATTATGGAGATGATTCCTCCTAAAATTGTGGAGGAAGGAATCGCGGCAGAACTTCCCGTGACGCCGAATGTGCTTAAAAATGCGGTGATTGGAGCACTTCTGGGAGCTGTTCTCGTATGCGGAGCAGTAACGCTTCAGGTAGTTATGAACGATACTATTAAGACAGAAGAAGATATCGAGAAATACTTGAAGATTTCCACGCTTGCAGAAGTTCCTGCTAAGAGAAATTCAAACGGCAAAGGGGGAAAGCACTGATTATGGGAATGACAGTTGAGATACAGATACAGGAAAAAGAGGATTTCCACTTTGAGGAAGCTCTGAAGATACTCAGGACTAATATTCAGTTTTCAGGCTCTAATATCAAGGTAATTATGTTTACAAGCGCAGTCCCGGGAGAGGGGAAAAGCCAGATTACCTTTTCAGAGGCCATGTCTCTGGCAGCCCTGGGACGCCGCGTGCTGCTGATTGACGCTGATATCAGAAAGAGCGTACTGCTGAATCGGTATCAGGTAAAGCAGGAAGTGGGCGGACTCAGCGAATATTTAAGCGGACAGAGACGGCTGGACGAGGTTTTGTGCCATACTACCATCAGAAATTTGGACGTCATTTTTGCAGGCCCGTATTCTCCCAACCCGTCAGAACTTCTGGCAGATCCGATTTTTGCCAGACTGCTAGAGGAGATGAGAGAAGAGTATGATTACGTTCTGATCGATACGCCTCCCATGGCGGGAACGACAGACGGCGCCATTGTAGCCAGACAGTGCGATGGGGCAATCATAGTGATTGAGTCAGGAGCTGTAAGCCGTAGGCTTGCAAAACGTGTGAAAGGACAGCTGGAAAAGAGCGGATGCAGAATTCTGGGAGCTGTATTGAATAAAGTCGATATGAAATCGAACAGCTATTACGGAAAATATTACGGTAAGTATTACGGTAAGGAAGAATCAGGAGACAGGAAACAGCAGTAAAGGGAACGGACTGAAAGAACAGCAGAGGCGGGCAGAAGTACAGGACGTGAAAAAGGGTACGGATATGGAAAAAAAGAGAGTGAAAAGATGGTTTGCAGCAGTGAGCATGATTCTTGTAATTCTGGCAGCTGCATATATGCTCAGTCAAAGTTTGCATGACAGTTCAGAAGCTTATCAGGGAATCTGCTGGGGGATGCTTGGCTACGAACTGCTGCTTCTGGCCGGGGGATATGGCCTGGCAGCAGCTATGATGGGGAAAATCAAAAAGCGAAGGATGAGAAAGGACGTGTTTTTCCATGTGGGCTAAAAACCATATGCTGCGTGCGCTGACAGATGTGATATCTGTAGCTTTATCATACCTGCTGGCATTTATGGCTCTTTATGGAACTTTCCCCAATGGCATCAAATGGTATGGTCTGTTTTTAATGATCCTGATCTATTTCATGTCGGCTATTATTCCGGTGAAAAAGACTTCTCCGGAAGAGGAGAGTACGGCAGAAACGTTTGAAGGAGCTCTGAGACAGACGGTTTACATGTCTTTTTTTCTGGCTGTATTTCTTTTCTTTTTTGCCAGGAATAATTACGAGACAAAGATATTTTTTATTATGCAGATTGGATTTCTTCTTCTCTGCCTGAATCTGGGACGGATTTACTGTAAGGCAGTAATTCTGAATTATTATGATAAGGATAAAAATAAAATTCGTCTTTTGATTTTTGCTAATAAGACGAATGCGCTTACTGCCATGCGGCGTCTGGCAGCTTCCAAGCTGTGCAGATACGATCTGATTGCTCTGGCCATTGTAGACGGAGAAACTGAACAGGTGGAATTAAATCTGATTCAGTACAGAGACGGAAGAAGCTACATGACGATAGAGTCGAAGGATATTGGCGAATATATGAAACGCCAGGCTATTGACGAGGCGCTGCTGAGTCTTCCCAACAGCAGCAGAGAGTATATCAGCGGTCTTTTAAAGACTCTGCAGAGCATGGGGATAGTGGCTCATGTGACAGCTAACAGCTTGGGGCTTTCTGAGGAGGCCAAGCAGGTAGGAGAGCTGGGAAATTACAGGGTACTGACCTATGGAACCAGAATTTTTACACCAGCTGAACTGTTCATTAAGAGAACAATGGATATCTGCGGAGCCCTGGCAGGACTTCTGCTGACAGGAATCCTAAGCATTTTTGTAGTTCCTGCTATCTGGCTGGAATCTCCGGGTCCTGCTATTTTTAAGCAGATACGGGTAGGGAAAAACGGAAGAAAGTTCGCAATTTACAAATTTCGCTCCATGTACATGGATGCAGAGGAGCGGAAACGAGAATTAATGGAAAAAAATGAAATGAACGGTCTGATGTTTAAGATAAAGGATGATCCCAGGATTACAAAGATAGGGCGCTTTATCAGAAAGACAAGCATAGATGAGTTTCCACAGTTTTTCAATGTTCTGAAGGGAGATATGAGTCTGGTGGGAACCAGGCCTCCGACTGTGGATGAATTTGAACAGTATGAGGAGCACCACAAGAGGCGGCTTTCCCTAAAGCCGGGCATTACCGGTATGTGGCAGGTCAGCGGCCGCAGTGACATTCAGGATTTTGAGGACGTTGTTCGCATGGATCTGGAGTACATTGACAACTGGTCTGTTTGGCTGGACATCAAGATTCTGATTCAGACTGTTTTCGTAGTATTCAGCCACAAGGGGGCATCATGAACCAGAAGAGACAACCACCGAAATGGGCAGTGCTTGCAGCAAAGCTTCTCGTCTTTGCTGCAGTGATAGGATTTGTATCCTTTTCTGTCTATTCCTTTCAGAAAAAAAAGGCAGCAGAACAGGCTGCGAAAGAAAGAACCGAGATGATGGTTCAGACTGATTCCGGGACAGCAGACAGCAGTATCAGAACCTATCAGGGAAAGCAGTATAAGCTGAATTCCCTGAACCGTGTTATCCTCTGTATCGGAGTCGACACAAGCGGAGAGGTAAAAGAACACAAGGTGTCCGGAGCCGGCGGACAGGCAGATGTAATCGCCCTTCTGATTCAGAATAAGGCGACAGATGAGATTAAGATTCTTTCCATACCAAGAGATACCATGACGGAAATCAGACTGTTTGATCTGGTGGGAAATGAATTGGGAAGCGATGTGCAGCACCTGAACCTGGCTTACGGATATGGAAACGGGGGAAAAGAAAGCTGCGAGCTTCTGACAGAAGCTGTTGAGAATCTTTTAGGAGGAATTTCCATAGATGGATATCTTTCCGTGACCATGGGCGCTATTCCCGAGTTGAACGATATGGTGGGAGGAGTCACTGTAACCATTGATGAGCCTGGAATGGCAGACAGAGATCCGGCTCTGGTATGCGGAGAGACAGTCACACTTCAGGGCAGACAGGCGGAGATTTATGTGCGCTACCGGGATACGGACGTATCGCAGAGCGCCCTGGGAAGAATAGATCGGCACAAAGAATACGCTGAAAAATGGATTGCCCAGGCGTCAGAAAAGCAGAGGCAGGACAGCCAGTTTCTGGGAAATGTGTTTCAGAGCATTCAGGAGTACATGGTGACGGATCTGAACAAGGACGAATATCTGGACGCAGGACTGGCAGTCATGAACACAACAGATTTATTTAGCGGAGATCACTTCTTTACAGTACCTGGAGAGGGAATGGAGGGAATCGTTTATGACGAATTCTACCCAGATGAAGAGGCGCTGGAAGAAATGATTATAGAGCTGTTTTACAAGGAAATATAACATGTTTTAATATTTCTGAAAACGGCAAAAATAACAGAAAGGAGTGAAGCCACAATGAAAATCAGGTATCAGGCAGGAATCCTGGCGGCAGCTCTGTCATTATCCATGATGACGGCGGCATTTGCAGCATCCAGCTCCACAACAGGAATGTCCGGAGAACATGTCAGCGACAGGCCGAACAAAGTTGGCAATCAGGAAATTCCAGGGACCACTAGAAACAGCAGAGGAACCAGCGGAACTATGGCCGGTAATTCCGACGCACGAAGCAGCGTAAAGTTCGTAGATAACTTCGGAACTTCCATCAGCGCTAACCAGATTGCCCAGGTCAACGAGGGACTGGCGTCTGTTCAGGAACTTCCAAGCGACGCAGACTTGACAGGCTACAATCCGTTAGTCAGAATTCAGAATATGCAGACAGAAGCGCAGGCAAACGGGCAGCCGACACAGTTCAGCATTTATGTACCGAATCTGGTAGATAACCTGGACATGATACAGGTTCTCATTTTAAACCCATCCACAGGCAAGTGGGAGTTAGTAACGCCGACAGGCGTTGACGCCGGAACCAAGATGGTGACGGTATCCCTTACTTTCACAGGCCCGATGACGGTTGTGTACAAGTAAAACAGACAGAGGGCAGCAGTTTTTGGGCAACGCTGCCTTCTTTTGTTAGGGGAAAGCCCACATACCCGGATTAGTCGAATCTTGTTATGATGATTTTTCTGCTTCAAAAGGGATCGGATGAAAAATTATGATAAGAAGGTTTGACTTAGCCTGAAATTGTGGAGTTTAGGAATGAAATTATGAATGAGAAATTAAGAATTGCTATGTTTGGACAGAAGAGGCTGTCCAGAGAAGGCGGGATAGAAATTGTTGTAAAAGAGCTTGCCACAAGAATGGTACAAAATGGTTATGAAGTCACTTGTTATAACCGCTCGGGACATCATGTGAGTGGCAATGAATTTGACTATACACAAGAGAAGGTATATTTAGGTATTAAGCAAAAATTTGTTCCAACGATTGAGAAAAAAGGATTGGCTGCTGTCAGTGCATCATTCGTTGCTGCACTATGCTGTGCTTTTGGAAGATACGATGTTGTTCACATTCATGCAGAGGGACCGGCGTTTTTTTGCTGGATACCGAAGTTGTTTGGTAAAAAAGTAATTGTAACTGTACATGGTATTGACTGGCAAAGAGAAAAGTGGAAGTCAGGATTTGGTTCAAAATTTATTCGCCAGGGTGAAAAAAATGCAGTAAAATATGCAGACGAAATTATTGTTTTAAGCAAAGGTGTTCAAACGTATTTTGAAGATACATATGGAAGAAAAACAAGATTTATTCCTAATGGGGTAACTAGACCAGAAATAAGATATGCAGAAATCATTACTGAAAAATATGGTTTAGTGAAAGATTCTTATATTTTGTTTCTGGGGAGGCTGGTTCCGGAAAAAGGAATTCGATATTTGATTGAAGCATTTAAAAATGTTAAGACAGACAAACGACTTGTAATAGCAGGCGGTAGTTCTGATACAGATGAATTTGCGACTGAATTAAAAGAACTTGCAAGAGGTGATGGAAGGATCTTATTTACGGGTTTTGTCCAAGGGCAAGAGTTAGAAGAGTTATATAGTAATGCTTATATCTATACACTTCCAAGTGATTTAGAAGGGATGCCGCTTAGTCTTTTGGAAGCTATGAGTTATGGAAATTGCTGTCTGGTATCAGATATTGATGAATGTACAGAAGTGGCAGAGGATAAGGCTTTAATATTTAAGAAATCTGATGTAAATGATTTAAAAGAAACGTTACAAGAAGCGTGTGTGCGTCCAGAAACAGTCGAAACTCTAAAGCGGCAGACAGCCGATTTTATTTGCAATAAATATAATTGGGATGAGATTGTACAGAAAACGCTGGAATTATATAGGAGTGGGAAGTAAATGCAGATTTTGATGATAAATAATCTCCTCTAACCGAACGCAGGTAGTGAGATGTACATAGTAAAAACGCCGGAAAAATAGCGCATTTACGGCACTTTTTGAGAGATGGGTAGAGTTACGAAAGCAGTTTTTATCTCGCTACCCAGGTTCGGCAACAGCAGATGATTTTATCATAAGAACTTTCAGTATCACTACCTGCGTTTGTATGGAGCACTCTGGTTTATGAGTAATACATTGGAAGTGCTTCATCTGAACAGGGGTAGTGAAATAGAAATAAATACAGTACGAAAAAGGAAGTTAGGATATGCGAATTTTACTTGTGAATAAATTTATATTTCCCAAGGGTGGAGCGGAAACGTATACATTCGATGTAGGAAAAATGTTAGAAGAACATGGGCACGAAGTTCAGTACTTTGGTCTTGAAAATGAAAAAAATACAGTAGGAAATCGAATCGGTTCATATGTAACGAATATGGATTTTTCTCAAGGAATAAAGGCAAATTTAAATGCACCTTTTCGCATTATCTATTCAAGAGAAGCACGCAAAAAAATTCGTGCAGTTTTAGATGACTTTCAGCCGGATGTAGTGCATCTCAACAATATACAGTATCATCTGACCCCTTCTATTATTCTGGAAACTAACAAATGGCGTAAAGAAACAAGGAAAGAATGTAAGATTGTTTACACGACACATGATTATCAGCTTGTTTGCCCCAGCCATGGAATGTTCGATGTGAACATGAAGCCATGTGAACGATGCCTGGATGGTCATTATATTCACTGCCTTCAAACTAAATGTTTGAAAAATTCCAGAGCAAAAAGTCTCCTTGGAACGTTGGATGGATATATGTGGAAATATAGCAAAGCATACTCATATGTAGATGCCTATATTTGCTGTAGCTTTTTTCTTAAATCAAAACTAGATACGCAGAAAAGATTCCGTGATAAAACCATCGGGTTGCATAATTTCAAAAAAGAGATGCCGCACTTGGATAACATTCAAAAAAAGGGTTATGTATTAGAGTTTGGCCATCTTTCGCGAGACAAAGGAACGGATACTTTGCTTGAAGTAGCCAAAAAGATGCCCAATACAGAATTTGTGTTTATTGGCTATGGTCCGTCGGCTGATAAAATGAAGGATATTCCAAATGTGAAGTATCTGGGATTTAAGACTGGAGAAGAACTTTATCGCATTATTGCTGAGGCAGCAATCAGTGTCTGCCCGTCTGAATGGTATGAAAACTGCCCGTACTCTGTTATGGAGTCGGTACTTTTGGGTACGCCTGTTGTTGGATCTAAAATGGGAGGTATCCCTGAATTAATTGAGCCTGGTAAAACCGGAGAACTGTTTGAAGCAGGAAATGTGGAAGAACTAATGAAGGCGATAAAGAAAGTTCTTCAAACGCAAGATGTATTGGAAAGATATACAAAGAATTGTAGTCAGGTGAATTATGAAACGACAGAGAGCTACTATATAAAACTGATGAAAATTTATCGAGGAGAAAAGAATGCGGAACAAGTTTCTTCGTAACCCACTTCATATTGTCAAAGATTATGAGCTGAGAAAACTGCTTTGGCAATCGGGGGGTGGCACAGCGGTTTGTAAAAAATATCTGAAGTTCAGAGATATCGCTCCTGAAAAGCTGACGTTCCCAGAAACCAAAGTAGATGAACCCATTTGGTTATTCTGGAATACAGGGTTGGAGAAGGCACCTGAGATAGTAAGGACTTGCTATCAATCTGTAAAAAAATATGCCGGCAGACAAGTTGTTTTGCTTACAGAAAACAATGTGCAGAACTATATAAATATGCCGGATTATCTGAATGAGAAATTAAAAAGCGGAGTCCTTCCATTAGCGATTTATACAGATTTGATGCGTGTAGCATTATTGGAGCATTATGGTGGGACATGGATGGATGCAACAATACTGCTAACAGATGAAATTCCACAGGAAATATTAAATAGTGATTTTTTTGTGTTTCACAATTCACTCGGCGAAATTGATAATCCCGTATTGTATCCGGTCTGGTTCATCCACGCCAAGCAACATAATAGAACGATTTGTGAGATTCGTAATGTTCTATTTGCCTACTGGAAACGAAATAATCATGTACCAGAATATCTGTTTTCAAATATTGTAATTACACAAATAATGAGGTCATCACCAGAGGTTGAGAAAATGATGCCTTATTTGAATAGTGACTACAGCGAATATCTGGTTAGAGTATTAGGAGATAAATTTACAGAGGAAAAATTTAATTGGATTAAGCGACTTACTGGGATACATAAACTAACCTATAAATTAGAACCATCGATTGATAAGGAGGAAACAGTTTACCATTATCTGGTGCGGAATCTATGAGCCTTTTGAATAGTAGTTTCTGCAAGATAAAGGGAGACATTTAAATTATTATGCTGAATGACTACTATCAAAATATTGGCATGAAAGGCTTTATTCAAAGATATGGAATTGTGAATGCCGTCAAACGAGGGGCATTTATGTTTATGAAATTGCATCTTGTCAAGGATTATGAGGTGCGGAAGGTATTGTGGCAGGAACGAGCTTCTTCAAAGATAAAACCATATTTAAAGTATAAGGACACAGATGTTCAGGGGCTTAGTTTTCCCGAAAATGATGTAGAGAATCCGATTTGGATTTATTGGAACAAGGGAATTGAACAGGCACCAATCATTGTTCAGAAGTGCTATGAATCTGTATGTGAATATTCCAATCAAAAAATCATTTTGCTGAATGATCAAAATCTTGCAGATTACATTCGATTGCCAGATTACATTGAAAAGAAAAAGGATGCTGGACAGATTCCGATGGCGGGGTATGCGGATCTGATGAGGTTTGCATTACTGGAACATTATGGTGGAACATGGATTGATTCAACGGTATATCTTACAGATCCTATTCCAGATATGATTTTAAATAGCGACTTTTTTGCAGTACGAAATTCACTGCTATTGATAGATAACCCTGTGCTATATCCTACATGGTTTCTTCATGCAAAAAAGGGAAACAAAACAATTCGAGAAATAAGAAATGTTGCTTTCGCATATTGGCTCAAAAACGAACATGTAATTGAGTATCTGCTGCCGAATTTGATTATCACTTTGGTGGTAAAGAGCAATCCGAAAGTTGAGAAAGCAATTCCATATATGAACAGTGATTATAGCGAGTATCTTGTTAAGGTTTTAGCCGATGATTATTCAGAAGAGAAATGGAATTGGATCAAAAAGCTTACAGGTATTCATAAGCTGACATATAAATTATCACCGGACATCGAAGCAGAAGGCACATTTTATAAGGCGTTGATTGAAAACAGTATAAAATAAATATTGCAAAGTGGGTTGGAAAAAGTATGGGAGCAATTGAGTTAATAAAAAGCGATTTGTTTCGCTATGCCGGAACAACATCATCTAAGGGATTTGTTAAGACATATGTAAAAGAGGCTGGTTTTCGCTTCTCCGTGGCATTTCGGTTAGTAAATGCGGGGCAGACTGTCCGAAAACTAAGTTAGGCAGTCATCCGCAAACATAAGATTGAATCACCCCCCCTAAGGGGATGTTTCATATAGATACAGTTGTACATTGAAAACTGAATAAAGCGCACAGAAAACAAGACTTTCTATTAGAAAAAGCGTATAATGGAAACAAGAAAAATGATATCTGAGGTGAATGATTATGCCGTACGTTTCCACTTTTGACCGTACTCAAATGATGATGTGCTCGTGGGATTCCTTTGTAGATCCAAAGAGTATCGCAAGATTGATAGATGCTTTCGTAAACAGTCTTGATCTTACTAAATATGGAGTAAAAGAAGCAGCGGTGGAAGGTCGTCCCTCATATGATCCAAAAGGAATGTATAAGCTATATATTTACGGAAGCCGTAAAGGAATCCGTTCCTCGCGAAAACTATCTGAGAGCTGTAAAGTAAATCTTGAAGTGAAATGGATGATGGGCGGAGTGGAACCCGATTTTCGTACAATTTCTGATTTCAGAAAAGATAACATTGACAGTTTGAAAAAAATATTTCAAGAGTTCAACAGGAGAATCTCAGGGGCTGTTGAATGGGGATTTACTTCTATTGATGGAAGCAAATTTCTGGCAAATAATTCTAAGGATAACAACTTTACGAAAAATAAACTGGACGACAGGATCAAATGGCTGAATGCGCACACGGATGAGTATTTACGGATACTAAAAGAAATGGATGAACAGGAAGAGCTGGAAGAAATACCTGAAAATTTAACCAAAGAAACTCTTGAAGCCAAACTGAAAGAAGCGCAGGAGCGTCTTGCCAGATATGAAGCATATCAAAAGCTGATGGAGGATACAGGTGTGTCTCAATTATCATTGACAGATGCAGATGCCAGACTTATGAAGAATAAGAATGGTTTCGCAGTTGCGTATAATCCACAGACGGCAGTAGATTCCGCAACCCATCTGATCTGGGATTTTGAAATGACGAATCAGGTGACGGATCACGGTCTGCTTAGTCCGACCATGAGCAGAATGCGAGAAGAAGAACCGGATAAGATTCTGGAAACAGTGGCAGACAAAGGTTATGAAAATGCGGAAGATATGCTCCAGTGTCTTGAGAATGGTATTATCCCTCATGTCATAATGGAAGATGGAAAAGATGGATATGAATTGAGTATCTCTTATGAAGAAGCTGAGGCAGATATTCACAGTATAAAACCAGATGAATTGAGAAAAAGTCTTCATGCTGGTCTGATTCCAGAAGTATATGCAGATGTTATTTCAGATATCAGAGTCGAGGAAGTCCGTCGGAAAGTGAGAGATGAAGAAGAAAAATCAGAAAATGTAAAATCCATTTACGGGACACCGGAAGAGATGATGGAACGGGCAAAGGAGGGCTATTTTGTCAGGGATCCGGAAAGAAATCTGGTGTATTGTCCGGCAGGTGAAATCCTGCGGCAAAAGTGTATTAAGAAAAATGGAAACATCCGTTATGCCAATAAAAATGCATGTAAGCATTGTAAAAACAGAAACAAGTGCTATAAGGGAAAAGGTGAATGGAAAGAGATTGATTTTACAAAAGATAATCTGGAGAAGCCATGTAAGGAATGGCTTAAGGCAGAAGGAAAAGAATGTAATGCTTCAAAACATAGTGCAAAAGGGCATTATGAAAAAGTGAAAATAGTAAGATTCTCTCTAAAACCCAACCGAGAAAAAATGGCTATGAGGATGTGCTTGTCAGAGCATCCATTTGGAACAATAAAAAGAGCGATGGGAGCCACCTACTTTCTGTTAAGAGGATTGCGTAAGGTGACTGGAGAGTTCGCGCTCTTATGTCTGGGCTATAATATAGAAAGAGCTAAAAATCTCCTTGGATTTGAAAAGATGATGGAGATAATAGCAGGAGTATAAGCTCCTTTTCTTCGCAATGTGTGTTTTATTCAGTTTTCAATGGCACATTGGAAGAAAAGGGGTATTTTTATGGTAGAGAATCAAGTTTTCGGACGGGCTGGGGGGGATTGAAACTGATAGGTGCAATCCTGTGGAAATTTAGAAATCACCAGCAAATTCAGATACTTAGAAAAACGAAAATTGGTTATGGACTATATATTAGCCATGGAGGACCTGTTGTTGTTAACCCTTCAACAGTTATTGGAAATAATTGCAATCTTTCTCAATTTGTAACGATTGGCTCAAATGAAGGAAAAGCAGCAGTAATAGGAGATAATGTTTATATTGGCCCTAATACTTGTATAGTTGAGGATGTATGTATTGGAGATAATGCTACGATTGGTGCAGGAAGCGTTGTTACCAAGGATATTCCATCAAATGCAACGGCGGCGGGAAACTATGCAAAAGTGCTGAATTTTAATAATCCGGGTAGATATATTCAAAGCAGATATTTGGAATAGGGATTCGAAGAGTAGAAGAGGAATATTATGAAAAACATATTGTTTGTGATGCCATCGTTAGGTAGTGGCGGAGCAGAAAAAAGTCTTGTGAATTTATTAAATCTTATAGATTATGAAAAGTATGCAGTGGATTTGCTGCTTTTCAAACGAGAAGGACTGTTTTTGTCTCAAATTCCTAAGGAAGTACGATTATTACAGCCTACAGATTCACTGCAATATGCTTATAAAATTGATAGAGGGATGTTTAGCTCAGTTTCAGGTGTTAAAGCTGGAATTCTAAGAGGGACAAGTACATTTATATGTAAATGTCTTTACAAGGAAAATGCAAGACAACAGAGATGGATAAAATTCTATAAACGGTACTTGCCAAATTTGGAAGACGAATATGATATTGCTATTGGATTCTTAGAGGGCGATGCATCATATTATGTGATTGACAAGGTTAATGCAAAGAAAAAAATACTTTGGATTCATAACGATTTCAACGAAATAAAGAAATATGAAGATGCAAAGATTTACGAGAAGTATTTTCAAAAAGCAGACAGCGTTGTAAGTATCTCTGATAAATGTGTGCAGATATTAAAACAGAATTATCCTGCCCTGGTAAATAAATTTTATTGTTTGCCCAATTTAACATCAGGCTCTTTATTGAAAAAAATGTCGGAAGAGTTCGAAGTATCAGAGTTTGAGAAAAATCAGTTTAATGTTTTGTCAATAGGCCGTTTAACAAGACAAAAGGGCTATGATTTTGCAATCGATGCAGTGAAAATCTTGAAAGAAAAGTATTCAGATATTCATTGGTGGATTATAGGAGCAGGTGAGCTTGAAGAGCAGCTAAAAAAACAAGTAAAAGACAATGATTTAGAGGAGTATATTACATTTCTGGGATTGAGAGCAAATCCATACCCGTATATTAGGAGTTGCGATTTGTTAGTACAGCCTTCCAGATGGGAAGGAAAATCAGTTGTTTTGGATGAAGCAAAAATACTAGCAAAACCAATACTGGCAACTAATTATTCTACAATTAAGGATCAGTTGAAGGATAAGAAAGAGGGACTGATTACTGATATAAGTCCTAATACAATAGCAGAAGGAATAATTGAACTTAGAGAGAATCCTCAATTGTATAACTCCATTCAGTGTTACTTGGATAAACATGAGTATGGTAATGAAAAAGAGATTCTACAATATTATGAATTGCTAGAAAAACAAGGTAACTAGTGTGGATATGAAAATATAAAAAAGAGGAACAATCGTATGAGGGTTTTGTTTATATCAAAAAGCATTCATGATGTATCAGGGGCAGGAGTAGGCTCAAGAATGCATTTGAATGTATTGAAAAAATTAGTTGGAGAAGAAAATGTATATGTAGTGGATGTTGGGGTATCTGAGACTGCCTGCAGAGAAGAAAAGTATATTGCATATGGAAAATATCACGGTATTTTAGATCGACTGAATAGGTGTTTAGAGGGAAACACATATTTATTCAGTAATAAGATTATAGGTGATATATGTCAATTGATAAAAAATGAGAGTATTTCTTTTGTTTTTGTTGATGATTCTTACTATGGAAATTTAGTAAAAACGATAAAAGAAAAATGCGATGCAGTGGCAGTTGTCACCTTTTTTCATGACGTCAAGGCAGAATTGTTTAGAATTTGGATAAAAAACGCACCATGGTACGACAAAATTGATTTCAGAATTGGATTGACCCAGGAAAAGATCAGCACGACACAGACAGACGCCAATATTGTCTTAAATCAAAATGAAAATAAGTTACTAAAAAGATATTATAATGTGGATGCGGACTTTTATTTTCCTGTATGCGTATCGAAAAATCACACGCAACAAATGGGCTTGAATCCATATTGTGGAAATAAAAAACATATTCTATTTGTTGGCACATATTATTTGCCAAACATTCAGGGCCTGCATTGGTTTTGTGATACGGTATTTGATAGTGTAAAAGAGAATTATGATATATGGGTAGTTGGAAAAGGACTAGAAAAAGTACGAGATGAGTTTAATGATGATGATATCCATGTGATTGGGTTTGTTGACAGTTTATCAGAATACTATAGTTACGCAGATATGGTAATAGCACCCTTAACAGATGGTGGAGGTATGAAAATAAAAACTGCAGAGGCAATATCCTACGGAAAGATGTTTTTAGGGTCTTCAGAAAGCCTATATGGATACTGGGAGGAAATTCCCGATGATTTGAAAGGTAAAGTTGTGTTTAAATGTGATACAGCGGAAGAATATCTAAATGCTTTCAACAAGATAGATGAGAAGCCAATCTGTAAGAAAAATGAGGAACTGATCACGCTTTATGATCGACTTTATTCTGAAAATGCAGCTTATAATATCATGAAAGATATTGTCGAAAAAACAACAGGAGTAAAACTATGATTATCACAAAAACACCATTCCGTATGTCTTTTTTTGGCGGCGGAACAGATATGGAAAGTTTTTTTAGAGAAAACGGTGGAGCTGTTTTATCTACCACATTTGACAAATATTGCTATGTAAATGTACGCCATTTACCGAGGTTTTTTGACTATTCTACGGAATTGTCATATTCAAAGACGGAGCGTGTGACAAACATTGATGACATTCAGCATCCTGCAATTCGCAATGCAATGAAAATGTTGGATATGCATGAGATTCGTCTTACCTATGAGGCGGATCTTCCAGCACGCTCTGGTTTAGGTACTTCAAGTTCCTTTGCAGTTGGAATGTTAAATGCTTTTTATGCTTTGAAGGGCAAGTACGCAGACAAGAAGAGACTGGCAGATGAAGCAATTTATTTGGAACGGAATCTTTGCCAGGAAGCTGGTGGTTGGCAGGATCAAATTGCTGCATCTTTCGGTGGGTTCAATCGTATCAACTTTAATGCAGACGGATATGAAGTCCTGCCGGTTATTATTTCACCAGAAAGAAAGAAGCAACTCAATCAGAATTTAATGATGTTCTTTACCGGATTTACCCGCTTTTCTTCGGATGTGCAAAAAGCGAATGCAGCAGGAAAGCAGGATA